>Ga0209700_100457_pt1 | contig 75864 bp, 31 predicted proteins | sample SiratroredBW_FD_187528 | JGI IMG/M metagenome (GOLD analysis project Ga0209700, IMG submission 187528) | Root nodule microbial communities of legume samples collected from California, USA - Siratro red BW (SPAdes) (version 2) | ecosystem: Host-associated > Plants > Roots > Nodule | place: USA... | reverse complement strand
TTTTTTTTTTTTTTTTTCAAAAATTATTATTTCATTCAACCCTTCTAATCTTTTCTAAACAACATTAATTAAATCCATAAATATATCTTTTTTTTAATAAATTTATTCCTTTTTTCAGTTTTAATTTGCTAATTGTCTTTATAAATATATATTTTTAACCCATCCCTCCACTACTTGAAAGAAAGTAAATTATATAAATAATTATCAAGTTTCTAGAACAAAATTAGTCATCAATTGATAAATATTTAATGAGCTTGGTCTCACGAGAGTAAGTCAAACACAAATTCCTATTGGGACATTTTTTTTATATTCCTAATAACATGTATGATAAGGTATATTTACTCACAATATTGATCGAATAATCTGATAAACTATAAAAAGATTATATAGTGGAATTGGTAGACAAAAAAATTTTTTATTTAATTTATTATGAGAGATAGTTGAGTTAGGTTTGTGGAGATTAAAACTTACAACACTTTATTCTTCAAATTTTAATTAAGCCCATTAAAGGAAATTCTACTGTATCCAATATTCCAACTCCTTTTCCTTTTACACCTACTTCAATTGCTTAAGTTAGTAATTAACTACATGATTTAGTATTTTAAGATTAAAATAACCAAATTGTGGCATGCAAAGTTCTAATAACTCATCTTTTACGGTTAACTCTGTGTGGATCTCAACTAACATAAACTTGAGAAAATAATGTCTAACCTCCTAAACTTAATGTTTTTCAAGAGACACCCTAAATTTTAATTCGCCTTAATTGGTCTTAAATATTATATCATTTATATTAAGCTTTAATTTTTTTTCTTATTGATCATCAAACTTTAATATTTTTTAAATAATTAATATTTACATATATAACTTTATTTTAACTAATCCTTAAAAGTTATATTTTTATATAGAAATTCTAATAAAAGGAATTGCAACAAAAAGAAAAAAAATATGACTTATTGATGTTTAATATAAATGATTTAACTCGAATATGTTAGAAAAAAAATACTATTGACAGACAAATTTATTTTTTTAACTATTAGTTCGAGTAATATTAAAAGTTTGGATCTTTATGACAACATAATGAAATTTATGGATCAATTACAGTGAAATTAAAGTTCAAGATGTGTGTTTCCATGTATCATATGACTTGGAATTAAAGTTTCCTTCAAAAATGACAACACTTCATTAATTATATGTTCGTATGGTGAAATTTTTGACTTTTGTTTAATTGCCAAAAAAACCATTAAATATGAAGAAATGTGACTATTTTTATTAAAAATAAAATTTTGAAAAAGATAAAAAAGTGTTTACCCTATCTAAATAAAATAAAAAGAGTAAGGTATTTCAATTGAAGTAATTAAAAATTTTAGAATTCTAAAATCTTCGCAGTTCTTAAACACTCCATCCAACCCTCTATCATTTCATCGGAAGGGATACAGTGGAAGAGAAATTAATTCATCGCAGTTCTTACCCCTTATGATTACTTCCTGCACCTCCATGTTAACAACAAGAAGACTAACACCACATTGTTAATGTCATTGCACCACACTCTTGTTATCGTTAAAGTCATTGTCGCCATTGTGTTTTCTTCTTCTCACTGCACCTCCACTCATCCATATTGTTACTGTACCCATGCCGCTACACCCAATTGCTATCGGAGCCTTTAGAAAACTTATTAAATGTTGAGTTTGATAGAGATTATATGTTTTTTTTTTGTTTTTTTCTATTATGAAAATTTTAATGAAGAAATTTTTTAAATTACACAGTTCATAATGTTTTTGAACTGCTTAATTTATAAAAGGAAGATAAATGTTTATGTACTATTATATATAACATTTTATATATTTCAGAAAATCTATTATGATAACCTTATTCCAAATAACACGTGTTATGTTTTTTTGTAAACGTGACGTAGAAAACTTATCTTAAAGTCTTGTTTAGTTATTTTGAAAGATTTTTAGAAGGAATAATCTAAAAGTTAGCATAGAAGGTAGAATGATTATTTAAAGATTATAAGGGTATATATAGTAATTACAAGGGTGCAAGAAGAAAAAGCTTTTAAACATGACATTTGGTGTAGCAAGAGAGGCGCATGACGTGGTATGTATATTGTCCATATTTGTTATCCGGTGGACCCATCGAAGAAGCATTTCAGAGTCGGTTTCCATCAACTCTTTCGTTCGCTTCCTTTTAAGCTTCCGTGTAGCACTAACATTCTCGAGTCATGGCTTCCCACATGGGCGATGCTGCCAAAGAACAATTCCTCAGAGATTTTGGTGAAAATTACGGCTATCCCAACGCTCCCAAGTCCATTGATCAAATTCGAGCTACTGAATTCAAGAGATTACAATCTCAAGGTAATATCCATAAACGCTATCAAAATCATAAAATATCTATTTCAACTGTGCAATTGCGACTGTATTATCAATTTTTTTATGTTTTGTTTGGTTTATTTTTGGTTTTCCTGCTTTTGCAGATCTTGTGTACTTGGACCATGCCGGGGCAACTCTATACTCTGACCTGCAAATGGAATCGGTTTTCAACGATCTCACTAATAATGTATATGGAAATCCTCGTATCCTCATATGTTTCACAATCTTTACAGTTCAATATTCTTAAGGCTGAATGCAGAGTGAATTTACGTAATTGGTGGTTGGCACCGACTTTGTGAAGTCAATTTCCTTAACTTGAATACTAGATAGCCAAAGTGACTCCAGTTCTGCAACTCTTGACATTGTGAAGGATGCCCGCCAGCAGGTATATGTAAATTTTTAATTATGAAGCATGTTAACCGTCTTCTTTTTGCAATTAATTATGATCATTTTGCGATTTGATTCGGGATGATGTATCTTTTGTGGTGAAAAGTAAATGTTAATATTTTATGCAAGAATTTGTTAATATATTTCTGAGATAGATGATAGGAAGAGAGTACTAAAGTTCAATGCCAAATTGAACGTAATTGATTTTCCTGGGTTTACTTTGTCTTGCTTTGGTTGACTGGAATGGACCATGTTGGTTCACCCAAATAGGTATGTACAACTAGGAGTTGTTCAGTGGGAAGTGGCTATTGGTGTTTGTATTTTGAACCTTTTTATATCTGTTCTGGAAATTTCTACATTTGCGCAGATTATTGAACTATGAGTCATGCAGGTCCTTGACTACTTCAACGCATCTCCTAAAGAATACAAATGTATATTTACCTCTGGGGCAACAGCAGCGCTGAAGCTGGTTGGAGAGGCTTTTCCATGGAATCGTAGCAGTAGTTTTATGTATACGATGGAGAATCATAATAGTGTTGTTGGGATAAGAGAGTATCCTACGTGATTAAAAAATGATACGTTATTCAATTTTATAATAATTGCCTTTGGCCAACTTCTGATACTGAAGGTTAAAAATGCTCTACAGCATGGAGGTAGAAGACATCATGATATTCTAATGTTCACTTTCCTGTCACAGAGCTGTTGTAAGGAAAAAGGGACGAATTTATCGTGATAGTTACTGTTCAATATATCGCTGTACTGATGAAACGCTGCCTTTGTTTAAGTTTAGTAAAATGGCATGAATATTTGCATTAGATGTCTTGAAGTCATTAAGATATTTCTTTTGGTCCTGATGTGACTCTAATTCCATTTCTTTTCAAACCATTTTTCTGTTCAACAAGACTGGAGGACTTGACTACTTTATATAATATTTTAGTGATTTTCTTTTACTTTGTTGAGTTTGTTTTCAGAGAATGTCGTATTTTTCCATTCTGACTGTTATTGAATATAATCTTCTGTTGCAATAACACTGCTTTATTAAAGTGTTCCTGTTACTTTCTGATAAATGTGGATATGTTTTTAATTTTTTCTATTGTGATTGCTCTGCTACATTAAATGATTAACAACGCCGTTCCTCCTTAACTAGTATAGATATGCTCTTGGTCATGGAGCAACGGCCATTGCAGTAGATATTGAAGAAGATATACATCCTGGAATAACTGGAGACACACTTACTACAAAGATGTCACTACACCCGGTTCAAAGGAGAAATGTAGCTGGATCACCGGAAGGAGAGCCAACAGGTAGCTCTTTAGGTCATGGATATGTTGCTGGACTTTAGATGACTTATTATATCTGTTTGTGCAATGCAGGTGATGTGTATAATTTGTTTGCCTTTCCCTCAGAGTGCAATTTCTCTGGGTTGAGATTTGGTCTTGACTTGGTGAAGATTATCAAGGAAGATTCAAGCAAGATTTCAGGAATTTCTTCAGTTTGCAAGTAATATACGTCATTCTGTCTTATTGACTCCTTTGATAGGGCGTTGAATCTTTTGTCAAAACATAATAAATGACTTGAGTTATGCATATTTAACTATTTGATAATGCGGGCTCTATCCCATAACTTGTGTGTCAAACTGATTCTGCTGCAATTTATTATTTTCTTGTCTGTCCTTATTCAAAATATTCTTTATGGTTTCTTTTCGAAAGGTCAAAGATTCTGATTTTGTTGAAAATATTTATGATAGGCAATAGTTAAATAAACTTTAACATTCAAATGCGAAACCATGTTTGCAAGTTTTGTTTTTACACTTATTGTATATGCTAAATTCCTAAATAGTAGAACAGCAGTGTGACTTGGGGAGTTTTGTGCGCATGTGTATATTTACAGCTACATTTACGTATGATACATTCCTGAACACTTATGTGTTATAACAATCATGATTTATTGGTTAATTTTTACTTGTTTTTAGAATATAAGGACACATCAATGAGAATAGTCCTGTATGCAGGAACTTTAATTTTAGTACACCACTCTAAAAAGACCATTAATTGAACAACGTTTATACTTTATATATTTATCTACATGCTTTTTCTTTCAGTGTCTTACTTGTCCTTTTCAATATGATGGATACCCTAATGACATGAATTTCTTTGTCTTTTTTATGTCACTCTCAGAGAGCTGTATTTCTTTTTGGAAATTCTTTGAAGCATAGATGTTTGGTGTAGGAGAATATAAGCAAATGCCAAATTTTTTATTTTCTGTTTTGTTAGCTGTTTGTAAACTGTCTGTTATTCTTTGTATCAGGATATAACCTTCATCATTACAATTATAACTAGCAGAGCTGTCACCTCATGGCTATAGCTTTCTGTTAGGATGTTTATATATATTTCTTGTGCAGAGAAACACTTGAAAAGGTTAGGGCAGAGATTAAAAATGTGGAAGAAATTATGATTCATATGCTTGATCTAAATAGTACAAGAGGATCCATTATATAGAACTCTTCCACCCTACAAATAAATACAAAAAATTAATAACAAGAAGAGCTTTATTTGTCTTCGGAAATTCTTTGAAGAGTAGAATATTTGCTTACTTTTTTTTTTTCATAAGAAATAAACAATGGGCTGTTGTTTTCTTTAAGCCACTCTCTTTTTTTTTGTGTGCAATGTTTGTCTATATATGGGGACAGAGAGAACATTTTATTTATCTTCTGAAGTTCTCTAAAGCATGAAGCATCGATAATTTTATATTTGCTTATTTTTATAATGTTTTTTTAGAAGAAATGGGCAATGGATGGTCTTAATTGATGCTGCAAAGGGATGTTCTACCGTGCCACCCGATTTGTCCAAGTATCCTGCTGATTTTGTTGCTATCTCATTTTACAAGGTATAAGAGTATATATTTTAATTTTGTTTTGACGAAGGACTACTTTGAGAACTAAAGTTTTTTCTTTCTGCATTTCTGTTAGCTTTTTGGCTACCCAACTGGGCTTGGAGCTCTCATTGTTCGAAATGGTAAGCTACTGGTTGTGAACAACGGATATATATTCTAATTTATACTGTTAGAACACACACTAAGCACACTAAAAAAGTAGAGAACAAACAGCAAAGAGAACAAAGAGATATGGGTACTAAATCTGAAATTTATTTCTCACTTATATGTATCACAATACATCATTGTTATTTATGGTACTATTAGAAGCAGTTAGTTAACAGCCCACTAACTACCTAACTAACATACAACACTAACTGAATTATTTAAAACACTCCCCCTTAATTCATATTCGCAGTAGACAACACTCCTATCATCTTTCTAATCAGCTTGAATCTGTCAGCCTTCAGAGGCTTTGTTAAATTATCAACCATCTGTTCATTAGTATTTCAGTATTTTAACTCCAACTTCCCTTTATTGACTTGATCCCTTAGTAAGTGAAATTTGGTCTCAATATGCTTGCTCCTTCCATAAGCAATAGGATGTTTAGCCAAGCTAATGGCTGACTTGCTGTCTTCTGGCATCTTAATAGGCTCTTCTCTTCTAATCTTCATTTCTGACATCAAGTTCTCAAGCAGTCAGTTAACAACCCACTAACTACCAAACTAACGTACAACTCTAATTGAATTATTTAGAATATTCCCCCTTAATTCATATTAGCAGTTGACAATACTCCCATCATCTTCCTAATCAGCTTGAATCTTCAGTAAACACATTCACAAAATAGAGAAGAAAAAGGAAAAATAACAAGAGATATGGATACTAAATTTGAAATTTATTTCTCACTCATATGTATCACAATTTATCATTATTATTTATAGTACTTAGCCTATTAGTTTGTTACTGTCGTAACCTCTTCTTGAGCCTATTTATGCTCAACTTGTATCTTCTTTCTAATTCAGTGCAATAATAATTTCATTTACTTTCTATTGATCTTTTCTCTGTTTTCTCTCATACCTAAAAACTCTAATATGGTATCATGAGCTAAGGATTGTTCTACAATGTCCAATTCAAACTCCCTCCCTTCAGCTTCCCAATATTTTCCCAATCCTATAGCCAAAAGACTTGATGACTCGAATTATCTTCTTTGGAAACAAGTTGAACATGTCATACAGTCACATAGACTTTATCGAGGCAACCAATGAAGTCCTTCTTTGGGGCATTGTTGGAATAGGAAGTCTATACTCCTTTCCTAATATGAATAATCCAAATTGGGTTTCAGCTATGAAAACATGAGTATGATGCTTTAATTCACAACAACACTTCGGATCTGGTATCTTTACCCCCTGACAAAAAAAGCAATGGGTAAAAGAAAATGCTGATGGATCTATTAAAAAATATAAAGCCAAGCCAAGGGATTCAATCATGTTCTTGGGTTTGGTTTTCATGATACTTTTTCTCCTATTATCAAACCTATTACCATAAGAAATTTTTCTTACTGTTGCTTTAACTAATGGATGAGATTTTTTCATTTGGATATTAATGATGCCTTCCGCAATGGCACTCTTGAAGAAATATTGTATATGGTCCAACCTCCCAGATTCGAGGCCTCAGATAAATCTTTGATCTGCAAACTTAATAAAGCCATTTACAACTTAAAACAAACACCTAGATAGTGGTTCGACAAACTCATTACAACTCTTCTGCATCTTGGTTTCGGTTCCAGCAAATGTGATCCTTCACTATGTACCTATCAACATGACTCTCATATTGTTCACCGATTGGTATATGTTGGTGATATTGTTATCACTAACACCTTTGTATCTCTGATTCAACAGCTCACTCAGAAATTGCACTCTAATTTTTCTCTCATATGTATCACAATTTATCATTACTATTTATAGTATTTCTACAAGCAGTTAGCTAGCAACCCACTAACTACCTAACAAACATACACCACTAACTGAATTATCTACATACAATCTTTAGGATTTGATATTGCCTAGAACTATATTTCGTTCTTTTATTTATTCATTCATCAATCTCATTTCTTGGTGGTCCCGCAAGCAGTGTGGCACTGCCAGATGAAGAACTGAAGCTTAATGTCTCAACTTACCTCAATCTCCAGCAAACATTATTTGGACTCAAGCTCTTATGAAAGAATTATATATTTCTTCCCCCGTTCCTATCGTGCTCTACTACAATCAAAGTGTTGTTGCTATAGCACACAATCCTAATTTTTACTCTAGTACGAAGCATATGGAGGTTGATGGTTTTTTGTGTTCGTGATCAAGTGTTATCCAAACAACTTGAAGTTTATCATATTTCTAACTTGGATCAGTGGGCAAATATTCTTACCAAGCATCTTTCTTCTAACTGTTTTGAACTTCTTAGGAGCAAACTCAATGCGCAGGATCTTGTATGTAAAAACCCTTCCCCTTGAGTTTGAGGGAGGGTATTAGAGATATAAATGCAAACATTCAGTTATTCAACTGGATGTTAGTTACTGACTAATTTATTCTTTTGCATTGCAGATGCTGCCGCGTTACTGAAGAAGAATTATTTTAGTGGAGGTTTGTGGCTTAGCATTTACTTACCTCATTGCGGTTTATACTTGGTTATTTGATTAGTTGGACCGTATCACAGGAACTGTTAGTGCATCCATTGCTGATATTGATTATGTTAAAAGAAGGGAAGGCATTGAGGAACTGTTTGAGGATGGAACTGTCTCATTCTTGAGCATAGTATCTATCCGACATGGCTTCAAAATCCTGTCTTCTCTAACTGTATCTGCAATATCAAGGTATATAGAGTTGTATAAATATATAAAATATCCAGGTTTCTACAAGAATTTACTACCATCATATCATTTACCATTTGAAGTTCTTGTTATATGTGATATTAGTCTTGCTGATCATATGACTGATTTAACTTGCTGCTTATACTTTTCAAGCTTCAACATCTGATCAAGGATTGAAAAAAATAGAGATAAGTCACTATAAACACAGAATAAATTTGAGTTATTCTAAGCATGTGATAGGGATTCTGTAGCAGCATCACATTGTAGTTAGAGTTGTTGTACTGCATTTCTGTGGAGTGTACCCCAAATGTTTTAGTTGGTAATAGGGACATCAATGGCTTTTTTTTTCATTATTCGTTTTCTTAAGAATTGTACGTATTTCTACTTGGGTTCTTCAAATATAAAATGAACTGTTAGTTTGTCTTAGAAAGTGGACTTTAAGTCTAATTCAATCTCATAAAATTGGCTTATAAGATGAGGTTTGCACTCACTTATGTACTATAATTTGGCAATATCTTTTTCCGACATGAGATCTCTAAAACGCCCCTCATGTTGAGGACTGAACATCTCGACCATGAGACTAGATATTTGTGAGTGATTTGATAGCGACTTGATAGTAGGTGACCCGATTTGTGCAATAAACCTCTCTAGGATTGATTATAATTCCATCTTAAAAAATGTATTATAAGTCTAACTTTACTTCACAAAACTGATTTGTAAGATGAGGTTTGCACCCACTTAAATACATTAATTTGACAATATCTCTACTCGATGTGAGATTTCTAACAATTTATACATACTATTATTACCTTTTACACCAGTCATTTTCATAGAACAACAATATAATGCCATTAAAATATTTGGATTTAATGTTAATTACTTATGTTGATAGGTAAACACAATTGGTCCTTCAATGATTATTAAGTGCCACTAGTTTTTTTCTTTTAGGTATAATTTTTGTTACTATAAGAATCAGTTTGATGCCATAAATAGACATTTAAGGATGGAATTGATTTATTTACAAATGGAGGACCAACCAGTGGACACACACACATCTTTAGAGGACCAAATATTCAAGTATGTGGTTGGTCTTTAAAATGAACTATTTGCAACTGTCTTCAACAATATTATACTAAGCATCTTATATCGCTGAAACTATGGAGGCATAATGTATCATAACCTAACAAGAGGCTATAAGATATTATCATACTCAAATAATTGCAATATCAAAAGCAATGATGCAGCAATAATGATAAACTGTATGATAAAGAGGCTATGTTTAGACCATGGTTAATCACAAGTTGGTTAAATACCACTTCTAATGCTGCAAGAAACAAAATTTGAAAGAAAACATTTCAAGATTCAGTAGAAGTTGGTGATCATGGTTTTCAACATAGTTTTGGAGACATATTTATTCTAAGCATACAGTACTTATAATTTGTAAGATGAGTATTCTATTGGTTATCTCAAGTGCCATATACCAACAAAAGGGAGATCCTTGAAAAACAATCTTAAATTTATGATAACAGGGGGGAAGATTTCTTTTTCTCGTGTCCCTGTGTTTTACATTACGATAACCCATGAATGCAGAGTGGGGATTGCTGATATTATTGGGTGTAGGTAAGGAAGGTGAAAAGGATGGACAAAGGTTCACAATGAATGGGTATTAAATTGGTATAGTGTATTATGATCTGTTACAAAGTTTGAGAAATTGGGTTTAGGGTCTAAGTCGACCATACAAAACTAATTTGTAAAACAAGGATTGCCTAAGCATTGTGGAACTACATTGATAATCTCTAGTTATTGTTGAATCTCACCACACCATCTACTTGAATGTAATTTATTATAATATTCTTTCGCTTTACGTTGTTTCAACATTATTTGCTTTGAATTTTTATTTTTTAAAGCATGCAAAATTTGTTGCCTTGCAGACATATAGCATCTCTTGCCTTGTATACAAGGAAAATGCTTTTGGCCATGAGGCATGGCAATGGATCTAGTGTCTGCATCCTCTACGGACATCATAATTCAAAGGTTAGTTTGTACACAATTTCTTGTCCTATTTACAATTTTTATAAGCACTGTTTATTTGTAGTTATTTGTACTTCAATAGTTGTATTGGAGTTTGAGAGAATTTAGAAAGTATTTTGTATTCTAAAAGAATGAACAACCACTTTACAGAGATCTTAGATTCAACTCTATATTGTTGTAGAAGTAAGTACCAAAGGACTAACTAACCAATAAGTAAGACTATTAAGTGTATGCAAGACACAAAGATTATGAATAATTGTTTCAATATGGTATTAGATTGATATTATCCTCCTGACTTGTTTTGTTATTTATCCTCTATTGGACCATGACTTTTTCCCTGGACGCATATGCCCCAACTTTGTCATTGTGACTTTCTCTTGGTAAACAATGCCCTCAGCAACCCCTTTTGTTCTTAGGCATCTACCTTGTTCTGCAAGCATTTTCACTCTCTAGCAGCAGCTATGCCCTTCGAGCATTTTTAACTTTGGAATCCATCGTGCCCTTTGAACATTTTTGCTTTCCGGCAGATACACCCTCCAAGTATGTTTACTATTAGACAATTGTCATGTCCTTCTAACATTTTTGCTCTCTGGCAGCCACCATGCTCTAAAACCTTTGATGCAACCTTGGGATTGGAGGCTTTTCCCTTTATATCACTATGCTGCCTGACTCAGCCAATTGCTGCCATGTGCCTCAAACACCTCATCACGTCATCTTCACACCATGCACCAAATCAATGTGTGAAAGTTATTGACTTTGTCAACTCTAGCAATCAAATGGATGACATGCTCACTAAGTCTTTGAAGAGGTTTTGTTTTGACGACATTTGTAACAAGCTTCATTCATGATAGATATGCTCCAGGACAAGGGCGGAATATGATTTAATAACATTAAATAAGGAAGTATGATATAATTTCTTTATATCCGTTGAAAGGATTGGGTGATAAAACAAGTCACAGAGGATGGTAATGCTCTGGTACCATGTTGAGAAATATGATGAATTGTGTGTTGTGTAAACACATGAGTATTCTTATTTCTAATGAAGACGAGTTACAATAAAAAAGAACAAAATGTATGTCTAGTAATGTAATAATAAGGGGAAATATTTGGTAAGATATTTCCCTATCAAATCATGTCATATCACCTGATTTGACGTAATCAAATCATATCTGTAACAACATCATATAGAGAAATGTCTTTCAAAATATATCTCATTATTAGTTATTGATTTTGTTCTTTATTACCATATCTCTTCTTCATTGTAAATAAGAGTATTCACATTTACACAAGACATACAAAGAAGTAATCCTTTCTACAATGATAAGAATCAATATGAAAATAGTATTATAAATGGAAATCAAGAACTATTGCACAAGCAAAACCCCTTTAATTCAGGAGCTCTACTCTTCTCATATAATGCACAATCTCTAGTGCCCAGTTATAGAAATTTTCCTGACTGATTGACCCCTCACTCACACATTTCTTACATTTCCCATCCAATGTGTCTTCACTCCTAATTTAGTAGCTGACTAACAACTCACCATTTCCATTTTTTCTTTTCCTTTCTTTCCCTTCCTTTCATACACAAGCCAGATTTAACGCACACCTGTGTTCTTTTCCTCATTGTGCATCATGATGCTGCCTTCTTGAATTGGAGCCTTGTTTCCAAGGTAGGGGTCTAAAAATTTTGGAAACTGGTTGTAAATCTCTCAATCATCTTCCCATGTAGCCTCTTCTACACGTTGTTCTTCCTGTTGAACAATAGGTGTTTTTTCTCCTTCTTGTATAATATTATTTGATATACCTTTTCGTTTGGTAGCCAGTACAACACTGCAAAACAAATGATGTACTTACTTTGGTTATTGTTTTGTTAATAGAAATGAACTCATTGCTTTCAGACACACAATGCACATATAGCAAGCACATCACTTGTGATTTCATTTATTCTCTACACTCATCTTTAGTATCATGGAACCAATTAATACCTTTTTATTTTCACCCAGAAATTGCATCATGACATGGGATCAATAATTTCATTCAACTTGAAACGGCCAGATGGCTCTTGGTACGGATACCGTGAAGTGGAAAAGCTGGCATCACTTTCAGCTATTCAGCTAAGGGTATAAATTATGGTTTTCTTCGTGTTAATGTTTTCTTTTTGTAAATTCACGTAGTCATGGTAGTAAACTAATTGTTTATTTGTATTTTTGCCATGCTTTTCTATTAAGGTTATTGATTGAATTCTGATTATTTATCTTCACTGGCTATCTGTTTAGACAGGATGCTTCTGCAATCCGGGTGCATGTGCAAAATACCTTGGTTTGTCTCATTTCGATCTTATTTCAAATACTGAGGTATTTCTACATATTCTTTTACTTACTATCAACCAATGATGTTTCGATTATCATGTTATGAGTGTATATTATATAACATACTTCTATAGTGCTAACCTCTAGTTAGGATTATAGAATGAATGGTGATGCTTTAGCATTCTTATTTTCATTTAGAAAAATTGTATGACATATGACAATTTTTTTTGTATTTAGGCTGGCCACGTTTGTTGGGATGATCATGATATAATCAATGGTAAACCTGTTGGTGCTGTAAGAGTATCCTTTGGCTACATGTCAACATATGAGGATGCCAAGGTTGGGAATCTTTAGACCATTTTGCATTTTTGTTCAATATGTGGAACCATTGTAGCTCATCTGGTTCTGGATTCATTTTTTATTTTATCATGAGTAACCTATACTTTATGGAAAATGGGGCAAAATATTGATGTTCGATTAAGTTCATTTTTCAATAGGAAATCAAAGACTATGTTATACAAATTTCTAATTCTGCTTGATGTTGGACTAAGTTCATTTCTCAAGATTTTGGTTACCGATTTGACAAAACTAATTTTGTTATACTGTCTATCTCTGATTTTCAGAAACTTGTTGATTTTGTTGCAAGTTCTTTTGTGTCACCTCGAAATCACATTGACCATGGAAATCAAATGAAAGGTCAACCTCCTTTTCTAACATTAATTTATTCTTTGTAGTTGATGAATTCACGTCTTGTTGCTATGTCAATTAAATGACAAGGACTTGCACTTTTATTGCATTTGTACTTTTGCTACTCTCCTTCCCACATGAAAAGGCACAACTGATTTGCATACATGAATATAGTGCATACTTTAATCAAGCTACTTAGTATGCTTGCTCAACAATTTTCAGTTAGAGATTCTCACTCGTAAATATTTATGTAGGTCTTCTAATAATATCTTTAGGAAGTCTTTAATAATATCAAAGATTTTGTGCTGTTGATTGTTTTTCTTTTATGCAAGGGCAAGACTTGGTGCAATGGTAAATTGTTGCCTTGTGTTTGGAAGTCATGGGCTCAAATCGTGGAAATAACCTGTCTGCTTGTGGGGGTAAGGCTACATACATCTACCCTCCCCAAACCTCACATGGTGGGAGCCTCACGTATTGGGTTGCCTGCTTTTTCCTTTATGGGTAGTAGTCATCTCAATCTTTTGGCTGGGTACAACATTGGTCGTTGTGATTCCATGAATTTTATTTATCTTCTCCAATATTTCTAGTGTAATCCATTGAAAATCGAAGACAACTACAAGTGCCAAAACCAACCACTACAAAACAGGCACAGGAAGAGTACCACAAGAAGGAATACCTAGAAAACACACAATCAGAAGGAGGAAACACCAAGTGGCTCCAAATAGATGAGTGTCCCAAATCAGAACAGAACCTTTGGAACTTATCAAACAGGCCGCCTGGATCATTATTAGAATGTCACACATCATTGGGAAAGCACCCTATTAGAGATAAAGAAAAATAAGAAAGCCAAATAGTGAGAAATCAACCACTACTTGCCATAAAGCTGTTTCCAACTTCTGGAAAACTTTCAGGTTGAATATTTCATGCAATAAACAAGTCAGATGGTGTTCGAAATTAGGGCCCATCTGTGTGCAAGACATTGATTTTGGATCCTACAGCATGTAAACCAACTTTTTTTTTCATGCACAATGCTTGATGCAGCCAGCTAGAAATGGACTGGACCTAACTCAATTCCAAAAGGTAGTTAAGAGAGGTTGGGGGTGGTCCAGCCTTTATAACTAGCATCTTGCCTTATTTCTAGCTAATATGGGGTATCTTAAAAAGCCGCCTACCCACCAAGAATGGACATCTGATTGGAGTATGAAGGTTACAGGACTAGACATGTGAGTGGCCTGATATTAAAACTAGATAGGCTTTGATGCCATACTAGAAATGAACGGATAACTAGAGGTATAGGTAGTCGATGAAATAGTCTAACGAAAACCATCTAAAGGAGTTCCCAATTATGTGACTTTTTTGAAGAATTAGTTATGGATAGATACAATGGTGTCATTTGATTTATGTAACTTACTCATCTGTTGGGAAAGGACTAGATTTTGTATATAAAAAGTTTGTGTCTGCATTGCTTCATACACTTCCCTTGGGAAATGAACCCTATATGTTTCCTCTACAAAATCCTTCTTGAATTTGCATTCAAGAAAGAGATAACTAAAGGGGACAATAACCTTCCTCAAAATTTCAATATGTGGAACCATATATCAAATTCAATTTTTTTTTGGTTGTATTTGTTAATCATCAATTAACTTCTGAATTATTGTATTGCGGTTGTCAGATAAATAATCTAGGATTATGTTAAAAACCTGTTGTTAAAAGCTTTGTAGCACGTTATTTTCACGGTATAATTCTGTTTTTATCATTTTAGATGGACATTTACTCAGTTGATCACCTGCAGGTCTAGAGAATGGTTTTGTGGATACTGGTTATTATCTCAAATCAATTACAGTATATCCAATAAAATCATGCGGAGGTTTCAGTGCAAGGAGTTGGCCTCTTAACAGCAATGGTAATTTTTTCTTGATTTTACACACACATTTATAATTGTCAACTTCAGGAATAAGAAAATTAGGGAAAGAACAACTAGAAACTGTTGAAGGTTTACCACCAGAGCTTGCACCAATCATTTCTATTACTGAAAGCAAGTTTGATACTCTCCATGCTGCTGATATGGAGGTGCTTCTTCTTGCTCAAGAGTCTTGTGCTCCCCAATTTAATAAAAAATCCTTCTCATGCTCTTCACTTTACCCAGGGATATGTACTGTTGAATATAACGGGCTTAGCCCATGTTCTCTGTTATTTTGTTATTATTTCTATTACTTTTATCATCTATAAATAAACATCCCTCTGTGTGTATTTTTACACAAGGGAATTAACCCTATACCTATTTCTCTATTTTAATATGTACCATCCACCTACTGTAATCCTAGATCCAGTCCTACTAATGGCTATGCTCGCGTTGGTAACGACCTAAGCAAAAGAGATGGTGGCCAAAGCGGAGGCCTTGGCTGCACCAACAATGGTCATCATGGTGGTAGTCGAGGCCATTGTGGATGCTTTGCCGATTTTTAGTGCCAAATCTATTTGGAGTATGGTCAGATTCTTAACATTTGCTTTTATAGGATTGATGCCACCTATCAACCACATGAGTCTTTTCTTCCCTATGATCCTTCCACATTGCAACTTGTCTAGTCCACTCCTTCTAAGTCCACCACCAAAACTCCTAACACCTTGGTGAATCCTAATTTAAATCAAGATACTCATGTTGTCACTTCGAGCACTATGCTTGCGAACACACCTTCTCAAGGTGGTGTCAATTCTACATGGATTCGTGATTCTAGTACTTCTTTGCGTGTTATTGGGGAGTCATAGAACATACATCAACTTGGTCATTTTGAGGGACCAAATATAAAATTTTGGTGATTCCTTCGGTGCCCCTCTCTTAAAACATATTTGGTGCCCTCTTTACATGTCTGCCTAGTCGTATGACTTTACACATCATTTAATATATCTATTACCTTTAATTATTAATTATCATACGTAAGGATCTAATTGTAATTTCCCAATGGTTTTCATTTGGGTTGGCAACCAAAGGATGCTCAGAGTCACTTTGAACTAGGGCAGATTGGCAATCCGAGGAGGAAGTCAGCGATCTTACAACACCTGCAAATTGAACGATCCCAAAGCCAAAACTGACTTCCTGACACTGTCTCTGGACAGCCTCTCATGAGAACTTCCACGAGGACACCGTGCCTTCCTTGAATTCCAGAACGGGGAACGTAGGAGAACTCAATCTCGGTTCGGAATGGACAACCTCCTGAGCCGACAACTGTGCAGATCAAGCGAACAAGGTGGTAGTTTTGTTGGGCTCTGGCAAGGCCTGCGAGAAGAGAAAGATTGTTAGGTTGTCGGGAGTGTGAAAAAGGAAGATGTGGTAGCGAATGAGATTCCCTGTGGATGATATCAATCTCACTATTTTTATTCTAGTGTGAGTGAATGATATCTTTATTATTGGCAGCTGATCGTCATCATATAACAAGTTACAACTCATTTTAATTCTACTTTCTCTCTCAAACAACTTGGCCACTTGGATTATTTCTTGGGCATTGAAATCAAGCAGTTACCCAATAAATCTCTTCTCATGACTCAAAGCAAAAACATTCATTACCTTCTTAGGAAAACCAACTCCTTTCTCTTAGAGTTGGAATACACTGTGGGTGCTTGACTATATAGGCTTATTGGGAATGCTGCAGATGATTGATATTGACAGGGTTCTAACCTAGTCAGTATAGTGATGCTATAACACTCTTACTTTTGATTAAAAAAATATAGGGTTATTACATTCATTACACATGATAAGAGAATATTTTGTTTCTCCTAAATGAGATATTTATGCCTATAAATTAAATTTATTACAATACAATTCAGAATATTATAATCTGGTTCTCAATGCTAAGTTAGTAGAGGCAGTAACCAACTAAACAGAAAACAAAGACTACAACATTCCATTTGTGGAGTAAAACTACTTTAATAGTTTCTGATTTTATTTTTTCAATCTACAATTTCGTATAGCTTTTGACAACAATATCTTTAAATTTTGTGCAGGCCTGGCACATGATCGTCAGTGGATTCTTAAAAGCCTAAATGGTGAAATACTTACGCAGAAAAAGGTAACCTTTTGTATGGCAGACAATATCTAAAATTTAGATAATCTGTTGATGCACGGTGCACACTTCCGGAACGGCATCTTTTCTATTTTGTCAGTTTTGGTTTGGTGCTTCAGTTTGATTGGATTTATGAAAATAGATTAAGTGTAGGTGAATTCAAAATAGTGATACTCTTCTCTCATGGGAGTTAGTTTATGCCATTAACAATGGATTAAAATTAACCAAAATGAATGGTTGATAGATATTTACGACTTCAGGAGCCTTTTGAATTCAAACTCTTAATTTTAGTATAGATGAATGAAGGACTGAATGTTTGATATGATTATGTACACAGTGAAAATTATTTAGTAATGTTTTTTGGAATTCACAAATTAAAGTCTTATTTGATTTTATTGCTTTAAACATTGTGATATAGTATGAAAGGCTCAAACATATTGAAATTAGTTGTCATTTTTTTTTTAGAAAAGATTGTATATGGAGACATCAAGAATTACTTTGTTATTTCAAATGATCAATTAGTAGATATTTTCACTAAATCTTTGTGGGGACCTAGAATTGATTATATTTGTAAGAAGTTTTGTATGTACCATTTATATACACCAGCTTGAGAGGGAGTGTTAGATGTAACGGGCTTAGTCCATACATTTTATATGTTTCTTATTTATAAATACATAACCCTATGTTTATTATACACAAGGGATTGATCCTATACCTCTTTTTTACTTTATTTTCACAGTTTCAATTGCATGGTCAAAAATATACATTGTTGTATTCTGCAAAATTCTGAATAAATACTTTGCTAATTCCTAAATGCATATTTATTTTTCTCCTCACTATGTTGTTAAAACATAGGCTATAAACACATGTGATGATTTTTTTTAATCAAAAGATGGAAGTGCTAAAGCATGACTTTGTCATTTTGGAATCTTAGTTATGTTGGCATCCCTAATAACAATCACTTGCAGCACCCGAAGTACCATAAAAACAATGAAAAGCATCATACATGTAAGTGAGAAGCCTAGGCCAAAACCCAAAAAGAAAACCTATAATGTTAGACATTTGTGATGTTTAACTTTTAATCAATATGGTTGCTTTTGAGTATAGATTTTCCTTTTTGGTAATAAAAACTTTAGAATTGGAGGAGGCTCTACCCATTCATAGTCTTGGGAAATCGCCAAGCATGACTAGGATATATACACTTGGAATCTAGAGTTTCTATATATTCATTCATCTAATTTGGTTGGCGACCCATGCTTTTATGGTTTATACACTTTTAATACTTATTGGTCATGTGATGCTCCTGCGGATTCAGGTACTAACCTAACATATGTAATGTTGCTACCTTCACAAGTCTTTAATGATGATATTCTATCCAACTCAATCTATATTGCATGTTTACTGAGTTTTTACTTTTGAGAATGATGCTTTATTTTTTAGTTTTGACTTTTTTTATCTGAATTTTGTGCAGGTTCCTGAAATGGGCCATATAAGCACCTTTATAGACATTAGTCAGGGAATTTTGTTTGTAGATTCTCCACGTTGCAAAGAAAGATTGCAAATTACACTCGAGTCAGAAGTTTATGAGGATGTTATAGAGGAGATTGAATTATATGGTCAGAGGTATACAGTCTTATATGCATACTTAATTTTCTATGTGTAATAATTAAATTGGACTCTTGCAAAGATATCAATGAACATACTTTTGCAAATATATCATTATGCTTGAGAAAGTTCTAGGGATTGTGAGATTAAATTTTCTGAGAAGCTGGGTAAGTTACTATACACTTTGGAATTGATTATGATTTTATGATTACGAGGAGGAAAAGATGGTTCTACTTCCTATATACAAAAATAGCTATATGTGATTTTGAAAATTAATTGCTACTAATTTGAGTAGGCTTTTAAAAACTATATCCAATACTCCCCCGTAAAGTTGAAGCATAAATGGTCTAATCTTGGAAGACATACATTGAATTCTTGATTGACTGACAACTTTTGGGAAAATGTTACTACAAATACAAATTTTGGAAAATTAATTGCTACAAATTCCAATAGGCATTTTAATCTTCTACTTGATTATTAGAATTGGCAAATTTAATGACTTCTTTTGAGAAAACCTTCTTGCGAGTAAAGTGCAAATCAATTGCAGTCTGTTAGGACACTAGAGTGGAGATATGGAAAGAGGCACTTGATTATCACGACATAATTTCATTTGCGAAGTGTTTCCAAACTTAAATTCTTGAAGTTTTTTAATCCAAATGAGCTTCCACGTGATTGTAGTAATATTCCTAAATTTTACTTCTGCACCCTGTGTGTGCAAACTTTGAACAAACACACGTTTTTATATGTGCAAACTTTGAAAAAAGTTTGAAGGGTTTTAAACCCTAAACCCTAAAATACATGAACAGGTGAGTAGTTTCCAGTAGCCCTTTTAATATACCTCTGTAATCAGATCATTGCATCCCAGTGATCATACTGGTGAGGTGAATGCTTTTTCCAATCAATCTTTGATATCTGTTCTGGAAGGTCTTTTTAAAGTGGATCCAAGAGTTACAAGAAGTGAAGATTAAATTGTGATCCTTGATTGCAATGGCCTATCCTTAAAACAAGCTTATTCTGATATTGTTTGCTCAAGATGCTTCTTGACCATGTGAAGAGTGTTGGGAAACATTCCTTTCAGACTCTTGAATATTCTTGTGTATCTTATGGGTGATTTCATTAGTTTGGTACATATACTTGTTTTGATTAATTGAATATAAGGGTATCCTATGAATCTTAATACTTTGTGTTGTAATTGCTAAAGATATTCAATTTGAAGATTTAGGAAGCTAATAAATTGTTATACGAAGTCAATTTTATTTTGGTCTCTCATGCTTGGAATTAATTTTATTTTTCATAGGTACAGGGTATATAGTTATGACAATGAGACCAATGCATGGTTTAGCGAAGCCATTGGTAGAACATGCTCCTTGTTAAGGTATTCTAGTTTCAATCAAGATTTTTTGTTAAAAAAAATCAAAGGTACAGCCACATGTAGAGATATGAAGAACAAACTTAATTTTGCCAATGAAGCACAGTTCTTACTTGTATCTGAGGAAAGTGTTTCTGATCTAAACAGAAGATTAAGCTCAGGTATGCTCATATACCCATTTTCTGATATAATATACCAGTTCTTGTCTTTTGTTGTTTTAATTTCATTACAGAATGTAATGAAAGATTTTATTAACTGTTTGGCAATTATAAAAAATTCGTTCATGATGCATAATTGATTGCTTTGTTTCTGATTGATTTGATTATTTGATATTCATAATAATCAACATGAAACATACATCCCTTTTTGGATGTCAATTGGCAGATGTATTAAACGAGAGACTTCCTGTGAAAAGCTGCTGATATCTTATTAACATGCTAGGAATGATAAATATCCAGTCATAAGTTGAGAGATGTGTTAGTTGCTGTTCTTTTTTCATGTTGTACAAATATGGTTTCCTTGTATAGCTTTTGTTTCTTCTGTTCCTTTATTTCTTTTAATTAGTATAGTGGATTTGTTACATGTAAATATGTGGCTAAATTTTATTAGGTATCATATAAATGTTGAAATCCCTCTATACAGATTATTCCAGTAAAAATAATATTGTTCTCATATTTCTAGCAAACTGTTAGTTATATTGTTTTTAGTCTCTCAATCTCAATATTTTGGAATATTAAATGTTTGCTAACTGTAATGATGTTCATAGATGTACAGAAGGGCATATCTGGAAGAGCAATAGCGAAAGTCAGTGCAAGTAGGTTTCGTCCCAATCTTGTGGTATCTGGAGGTAGGCCTTATGCTGAAGATGGATGGAAACATATTAGGATTGGAAATAAATATTTCAGTGTAAGTTCAAATAACCTTCTGCATGGCATGATAGAACAAAATTCTTATTATTGAGAAATTTGACATAGTAGATAACCCTTTTAGACTGTCCTTGAACTACACTACTTGCATTAATTAATGATATTTATTGAACTAGTATGTAAAATAAGGTTTGCACTTACTTATATATTATAATTTAATCTTATCTTGTGTGGAGTCTCTACAATATACCCTCTCAAGTTGAGAACGGGATATCTTAGACGTGAGACTAAGGGGAAACCTGATAACGGGTGACACAAGGGCCAACACTTGGCTAGGATAGACTTTCAATGACTCAAATATCATCTTTAAGAAAGTGAAATTTAAGTTTGACTTAATGTTACAAAATCAACTTGTAAGATGGAGTTGTAAGATGGAGATTGTATTTATTCATATACTATAATTTAATTTTAATTTTAATTTTATCTCTAGTTGATGAGGACTCTTCAATAATAACAATGTCCATGATAGTAACATTAGTCTTTGATTGTTTGAGAGGTTCTATTATTCAATTAATTCATTGTCAGTTCTTATAAGCAAGTTGAAGCACCAACTTTTACGGGGACGTCGAAGTTGCTAGGATATTATAGAATAAATTATACTTGAACTCTTGGGTAGAAAAATCATAAGTTTCTAGAGTAAATTGCACTAACATCCCATGATACTTTTTAGATTGCACGATAACCTCCCTTTTCTATCCAAACATTGACTCCCTTAATTGTTAAAATAAATATTATCCAGAAACCTGCTATAGGTTACACTAACCTGAAAAGCAAGAGGAGATGCCAATATAATTTAGTCTATTTCTTATTACTGATTCCCCGTAATTATAAGAGTTCTTTATGAAGAAATAGCTTGGAGAAATCCTAACCATCCTAGTTACAAAAAATATAAGAATGAGATGAAGGAGAAAATAATTCTTTTGCTTAATTTTTTTTATTTGATTTATTCATCAGTCGCTAGGGGGCTGTAATCGATGCCAGGTAATCAACCTTACAGTAAGTTCGGGACAAGTGCAAAAGTCAAATGAACCTTTGGCAACTTTAGCATCCTACAGGAGGGTAAAGGTTGGCCTTGTTTTGTAGCTAGAACTCAGTTATATATTCATTTTTCTTGATGCATCACTGTTCTAAGATAAATATATCAAAACAGGGAAAGATTTTGTTTGGCATACTACTGAAACATGCTACTATCGATGGAGAGCAGCAACAAGGTGGTGATTCCTGGCTTCATGTGGGGCAAGAAATACATCCCGATTAAAACACAAATTCCTGCAAACTCATCTCCTCAAACTGAAGAGTTATAGTCCATGAGTCTCTATGGCGATGTATCATGTATTTTTCTTCTTCATGTCCTGTAATGTGAGAGTGGACATTGTCAGAAAAACGCATATTCGTAATAAATTTTACAATGCTGTATATTGAAAACTGAAAAAAAAAAAATCAATAATAAAGAATACCATGCTACATGAAGAAAAATGTTGGCAACGAATGCTTTTTATCTTTGTTTTATACCTTTTATTTTAAATTTAATTAAATGTTTTTAAGATCGACAAAAAAAATATTTAATGAGATTGGACGTTTTAAAATAGATGGACCAAATTGAATAATAATAGATAATTGTTATTATTTATTTAAAAAAGTTAGATAAAATTAAAAAATTAAATAATTGTTTCCTGCATCTCAACAAATTTTGAAATGCCAATTTTGCTTGTGTACCTTAAATTCACTTATAATCCATGTAAGTCATATACCTTAAATTAAAATAGCTTAAAAAGAAAGTTAACCAATAACGAAAGTAATTAAAACCATGAAAGACTATCATGGTTATATCACAAGCTGAGGTTAATTAATAACTAAAGTAATAACAGTAATAATAGTAATCATATTCCACTAGTGTTTGCAATGATAATAACAGTAACAGAGAATGATTATGATAAGAATATGAAATATTGTCTTTGTCCCAAGATATTTTAAAAAAATATTTGTCACTTTAAATAAAGACCATTTTCAATTTGTTTATTATATTAATTATATTTTTACATAAATACTCTTATTTTTTTATAATAATTAATAATAATAATATTATTATTATTATTATATCTTGCCAGAGTATCCCAATCTACTGTACCAAGTTGAAAAGATGAATCTAATTAGATAAAAAGCAATTAAGGGAAAGAACGGAAAGAAAGTATATCCCACTTTTACTAAGGATAGTTTTTAAAAGAAATATACAGTGTGTTAACAATTTTAATGTTATTAACAAAATTAACTAATTTTTTTTAGAGGAAGAGAATTAGTAAAAGAGTTTTATACGAATAAGATATGATAAAAAAAAACATATTATCATATCTTGGTACACTAAAATGCTTTTATGAATAAAAGTCCATAATAGCTCAAGAAAATTAAATTTTAGTAATCCTAACTCAGTCTATCATATCTTAATTATCAAATAAACTCTGCTGTAATTTATCTTATTTTAACTGTTAACCAAACCTTAAAGTATAAAAAAGTTAATGATATTCGTTTATAGTTATTTTTAAAATCACATCTAATTAATAGATAATTAAAAATTTATAATGACAGGCTATAGAAATTGAATAATAAAGACTTTGGTAGCAAGTTATGTTTATTGACTTATAACTGTTCGGTTCTTCTCTTGTCTAAACTTTGATTTGCGAACCCAGGTCAGATCCCTCTTTCTTTGGTTTTCTTTGGTTTTCTGATCTGAATAAAATGAATTGAATGTTGGTGAAGTATTGAGCGTCAGAGACGGAATTGATGCAGTTGTTGTGCCGAGCATAGGCACTCATGTGCAACTGCGTGTGCAATTGCAATTGCAATGAAGAAATCACGTGAAGCTCTTCTCAGAAGAAGAACAACAACAACAACGACAGAAGCTAAAACTGCCTCTGGGTATGCATTGCTTTTCCTTTTGTGGACTCTAATCTTCCTCTTAAGCTTATGGATCTCTCGCGGTCATGGTTACACCCCAACTCCCACAGGCAAGTAAATCAATCAATTTTCTTTTCTTTTCAGCATTAATGGAATGGAATGAATCATACTCTGTTCGGTTTAGGATTTGGAACTTACCCACAAACATCAATTCACCAATCCCTTTCCTTTAGGATACCAAAACCCTAAGTAAGTTCTAGGGAATTAGCTACTCCAAAGCCTCACAACCTGTACCAGAATCTCCTTTCATACCATATTTCAACACGATAATATTCAACTGCAGATGCATGATGTGCATGATGCATATTCTTATTGGTCAGTTTATTATCTATGGATGTAGATGGATTTGAAGAATATTCAGTTCCTTTACCGGATTGGAAGGAAGATAAGCTCGGACAGTGTAAGAGTCCTGATTCTGCTGAGAAAGATTTGGTCCAAGAAACTAATGCTTACATTCCCCCAGAGGCTTTACACTTTGAAGATGCCCAGACCGATGGTTTTGTTTCCGAGTCACTCCCCAATGAAGAAACACGTGATTGTGCTGAACTTGGTACTTGTAATAAGCAGGATTGTGATACTCCCATTACAGAGGTACATGAAGTTGAGAGTGGTAATTCTTCGGTCAAACTCGAAGATGATGTGCAAAAATCTGATCATTTATCTTGGTCTGTGCCTCTTGGTCTTGATGAATTTAAGAGTAGAGCAATTAGTTCCAAAATTAAATCTGGCACTGGTTCATCTGGTAGTGTAATGCATAGAGTGGAGCCAGGTGGTGAAGTATATAATTATGCTTCGGCCTCAAAGGGAGCAAAAGTTTTAGGTTCTAACAAAGAAGCCAAAGGTGCCTCTAATATCTTAAGCAGAGACAAAGATAAGTATCTTCGAAATCCATGTTCTGTTGAAGAGAAATTTGTCATTATAGAACTTTCCGAAGAAACGTTAGTAGATACAATAGAAATAGCTAATTTTGAGCATCATTCTTCCAATTTAAAGGCTTTTGAACTTCTTGGCAGTCTGAGCTTTCCAACAGATGGTTGGGTTTTCCTTGGGAATTTCACTGCCTCAAATGTAAGGCATGCTCAAAGGTTTGTTCTTCAGGAGCCAAAATGGGTGAGATATTTAAAGTTAAATCTTCAAAGCCACTATGGTTCTGAATTTTATTGCACGCTAAGTGTAGTTGAAGTTTATGGTGTGGATGCTGTTGAGAGGATGCTAGAGGATTTGATAAATACTCAAGATAATATACTCGCTCCGCCTGGGGATGGTAATACTGATAAAAGGACAGTATCACCCCACCATCCTAATCCTGCAGAGAGTGAAGATGTTCATCAAAATGCTTTTGCAGGGATTAATTCTGATCCTGCTTCAGATATCTCTTCAAATCATGAGAAAGTAAACAGTAACATTCCTGATCCAGTTGAAGAAACCCGTCAACAAGTTGGCAGGATGCCTGGGGATACTGTTCTCAAGATTCTGATGCAGAAAGTTCGAACTCTAGACTTAAATTTGTTTGTTTTGGAACAGTATATGGATGACTTAAATTCTAGATATGTCAATATTTTCAAAGAGTACAGCAAAGACATGGGAGGAAAAGATATACATATACAGAATATCAAAGAAGACATTAGGAATCTCATTGACCGACAGGATGCTATAGTATGTTAAATCTATTCTGGATATTGTTCGCACATGTGTTTAATTTGATAAAAATATTATTAATCTACATTTTATTCATTTTTCAAATTATTTGTTGATCTTGCAGACAAAAGATGCTAGTGATCTCAAATCGTGGAAGTCCCATATTTCCATTCAGTTGGATCATCTACTCAGGGACAACGCTGCTTTGAGGTGAGAGTTACTGTACAAGTTTTCTGTAGTTTGTATTATGTGAACGTAAGAGCTAGTTCAGATTTAGTAATTAGTTCACTTTGAGAGTATCTTTAAAATAGTAGAGTAGTTGAATATTTATGACAATTAAGGAAAAAGGTTTAGTAAGAGTACTAAACTGTAATTAATGTTGAGATAAAATTTTAAATCTATCAATAATCTGCATTACAGAATAAAATTTTAGAATTATATGACTTGCTACTTTTAACTGTGTAGAGAGAAAGAAAGGACATGTGTAACTTCATTTTTAATTGAAGCAAGTTCTGAATTACGCTTTATATCGTACTGTTGTAATCTTGTTATGTAATCATGTAAATGCTTAACAGGGGTAACCAAAGCCAAACCACAAAACCAACTTAGATTTGGAATTCAAATTGTTTTTATTTTGAAATTTTATTTGGATATTTTACAAACTGGTTTAATTCTTGTTTTTATATCTGTATAAGTTCAAAACTGGACCAGTTTGGTTTTCAGAATCAATTTTAAATCTTAAACGGGTTTATAAACTGGTTGTTGGATTTTCATTTTTAGTTGAAAGAAAACTTAGGGAGGGGCTGTTGTCTTTTATGCCACTGGGATTGCCTACCGTGATACTTGCAAAAGACAAGACTACCAGAGCTTTTATGTCATACCCCATCCTTTGACCATTTTCTTTCACTTCTATTGGGTAAAAAATAGGTAAAGAATCGGTTTTAGCAAATTAAATAAAAGCAATAAGGATTGTTAATGTCAATTGGGGGAAATGGAATCTTCATTTTTCCTCATACTGCATTCAATTCGGTGTTGAAGAGGTGGGAGAATGTGATGTTCAGTATATTTATCATGAGGAGGTCATTTAATTAAGACCAACCAAATGGGAAGATGAACATTTTATACAACAAATTATATTTATGACAATACTGTCTTGAAGAGCTTGGTCATGGAAATAAAAATAATCCATGCCATAGAACGAAAATACTACGAAGAAAGTTAATATAATATTTACTGTTTCTGGCCTTGCCTATGCTTTTTACTCGCTCTTTGATTATCAAAGCATGAAGATTATTTTATTTTCCTTCATAAATGATGCTATTAATTATTAGTTCATTGGGATCTGATTTGTTCCCCAATAATAATTCAGGTCCGAGGTTGATGAAGTCCAGCGGAAGCAAGCATCTTTAGAAAACAAAGGTGCGGTTGTGTTTTTAGTGTGTTGTATTTTTTCATTGCTAGTTATATTTCGGCTTTCTCTAAATATGGCTACGAGTGTCTATAGAGTACTAAGTGTTAATAGAACAGATTACTCTTGGAAATTTTGTGCCGTAAGCTCTCCCTGGTTTCTCCTATTATTGAATTGTATCATTATTATTTTTGTATTAATTTTGTGATAGTCCATTTTTGAAATATTAGTTAACTCTTGCGAGATGCTTAAGGATTGTGTTGCCTCTTTCAATACAGATATAGAAACCTTTTTAAAAGTTCTTGATTATTCATTCTCTTGCACTACTAAAATGGCCTTGGTTTTAAACCTAGAAGTGAGGAAGTGATGCAGTTGATCAATACGGTACCGATAATAGTCCAAATCAAACACAAGCTGCCTGTAATAAGAGATTCACGTTTACATTATAGGGAGCTATTTTTCTTGCGAAATATTTAAGTTTAATGGGTTTTTTGTCCTACACTACATAGTTAGCTGACATTTTCCCTCATAGATGCCTCGCATAACTTGTAAATTAACACACGTGGAGAGGCTCATCCCCTCCCTTTAATTGAACTATCGGGTAATACTAAACTGTCTTGTTCATCCCTCATGAGATAATGTCAGAAGCACTAAATAATTGTTTTGAATAGTTCATGACTAAAGGACCACCAGGATACAATTGCATCTCCACATATAAATAACTTCTTTCAAATTTTATAATTAAATGAGACTGAAAATCATGTACTCTCTTTATATATATATATATGTTAAATCATTAAAAGTTACAATAAAAACCTGGAGATGCTAACTCATGGGATGATTGACAAAAAGAGTTCTCTTTTTTAACAACGAAGGACACTCCCATAATTTCTTAACACACTCACAATTTTCAAAATAATGTGAATTCCAAACTATTCTTAAAATTTTCAAAACACGCTTTTCAGAATGTTTGGAAAAGAATTTTCAGAATGAGATTAGAATAAAATTTCCAAACAGATGAAATACAGAATAAATTTTCTATAACAAGTTTTCCGAAATGTATATTATATCTTTCAAAATGCATTTTTCATATTGAATTTTTTTGAAACAAGTTTTCTAATTTTTTCCCTTTTTTCAGGACGCATTTTCTCTCTTCTGCATCCGTAGTATTTTTAAGTTAGTAGTGGTGTGCAGGAAGCGAAAGCCGGCCAAGGCTTTAAATATATTAACTACTCCGTACACGGACCAAATCTCAATCATTCTTCATCTTTCCTACTTTAATCACAAATAGACTTTTTATCCAAATAAATATAAATTTAAATGAGGATTCATTAATATTTTTTAAAACATTCAACGTATGTATCCATACTATAAACAATCGCATTAAGCACCAAAGTACAAATTAAACACTATGATTATGGCATAAGAAAATGACAGTTTTACCAAAGTTTATTTGAGAAAAAAATCATACAACGACCAAATTGAGAATATAACCAAAATACAAGGACAAAAGTTTAACAGATAAAAATAGAAGAAACCCATAATTAAGATACTCCCCAAATGTAAGTCACAGATCCATCAGCGATGGTGTATTATTTCAATCATTACAAAACAAGATACATGGGTTGCATCCAAGACGAGTGCAAATTCTAAAGAAAAAAGGAAACATTAAAAAAGCTATAATAGAAGTAAAAAGAATATTGAATAGCAAAACATGATAAATGTATTCAAGTCCACCCTGATACCAAACTTCCGGATAATGAGACGAATGCCGGAAAACATATACTGATAAACTATTGTCTTCTATATACACAAACACTTCCTCACCTAAATATACCACCGGCAGAGACAAAGAATTGAGATTGCCTTATCCTCAAAGGTATGAAATGGGGCAAGAGCAGGAGCATCCTCGCCCTCCAAAAATGTATCAAAATATTAACTGTCAAGCGATGATCAGCAGTCAGCCAGATGCTAATATTTGTAACCTGAAGAACCAGGAGGAGCTGGAGGTAACCGATTAGGCGTTCGACGGCTGCCAGAGTTTGAACCAGAGTTCACATCACCATTTTGTGCAGGATCACTATAATGTCGACTGTGACCATTGGATCCCGATCTTGAAGAACCACTTCTACTAATAGACCCATTGGCGGCTGCATCAAAGGCAGATCTCCAGTCATCACCTGGTCCGCTGCTTTTTGGGCTACTCTCTGCAAAACAAATAAATAATATAAGCACCCACTGGAAAAACACACGGAAAAAAAAAGCTACCAGTATCAACCAAGTATTTTAAAAAAATAAGAATCAACTTCAACAAAATAAGCCTCCATGAATTCAAGGTCAATTACCAGGACAAACAAGGGAGTAAGATATAAGATTTGGATCCTTTAAAACAAAGCACTTTACACAAGAACAAGCAATTGGTAACTGCTAATGAAAAAAAAAAAATATATATATATATAGCGAATTCTAGGACATTCTTAACACTGTTTTGTGTGTGTATTGTATTGAAATTATAAATCAACGGTCACCCATCCAAAAAATAATGAATGTTGATTAAGCACACCCATCCATATGAAAATGAGTATGAAAGCAGCTTAACACACCTGCACTACCATTTGACCAACCAGAGGCAGCAGCTGCTCGATTGTCATGAATACTCAGTTGGCGTGTCAATTTTGAAAGAAGTGAGGATTGTTTCTGGATTCTATCTCTTCTGCGCTTAACATTTTGATCTTCCAAAAGCAGCTCCTCAATCTTAGCAGTGCTTTGAGCACTAATCATGGAAAAAAAATGTCAACAATCACATACATCAAGTTAACAACTATATATGAATAATCGTCATGGTCATATTCAAAGCTATAGCATCCAGATTAATTAGCATTCAACTTATAAATTAACAACTGAATCAATAATGAACCATGTGTCAAGTTCAAATAATACCAAAAGATTTTCCCTATTAGTCATAAAGCTTAATTGCCACATCTCAACACATACATACACATATATAGGTTAGCATCCTCCACAACTTTCCAGACAAAAACTCATCACACTGTTTTTCAAGATAATTGAATAATTGATTTCAAGATAATTGAATAATTGATAGAGGATTTATTTGGAGAAGTTTTTCCAAAAACACTTCTTAAAGAGAAAAGAAAACAAATGAAATGAGTGTCTCCATAAGCTAAAATTAGTTTACGTACAAGTTACAAATAAAAATCTAGAACTACTAAATGAAAGAGTTTCTACAAATTAGCAGATGCATAAGCTAAGAAGTTATGAAGAAAATAACTTCTCTTTTTATTTTCATTTTTCTCTCCTAAGTTTTTGTGGAGAAGTTCGTCCAAATATGGTCAAATCTTCTCTTTCATTTTTTTTAATTAAATATTTTGTTACTTCAACCATCTATTTCGTCTCCTTTTTTTCTCACATGCAATATGCAATTCCATTGAGGCTCCCCGTCCTCTTCCTAATTGTGAGTCCTGTCACACTGCCCAACCTAGTCAATGTCCCAATCATGGTGTTTTACAGTGGCCACAAATATTGATTACATTGTACTTGTGGAAAGTACAAAGGACTTTGAGCATGAAAACAGATAGATAAATATAATTTAAGTAACAGGAAAAATATTATCAAAATGTCAATTAATTTTTTTTTTTAAAAAAGGAAAAAGACTATATATTTGTGTGTGTAGATAGAGAGATGCACAGGAAGACAATAATAATGTTGGATACTGATACAAATAGATATTATATAAAAATATGTTTCTAAATGACATTTATGTTGCATACATCACACGACATTATAATGTTCTATAGTTAAATCATGTATATAGACAAATTATCGACATATAAATCCTCCTTAATTGGTTCGCCTGGTTTTCACTTGGTTGCCTCCTACTTCTAATTAGGAGCTAACCCCCCATCTAATCTACTCTCCTTCCTTGTTACATGTCTTCTCCACACATGCACAAACCACCAAAGGCAAGACTTACTATAGGTGCTACTCTACCTTTTCTCCTAATGCATTCACTCCCAATACTATCTAGTTTTGTCAACTCATTTAATGCAACATCCTCGTTTCTATACATTAAATTTATTCTCTTGTTGGCATTTATCTACCAACACTTCAACTCATTCAATGCAACATTCTTGCCTCCATTACATTAAATATTTTCTGTTGGTGGCTTTTATATACCAACATTCAGTTCCACAATGTATTGCTGGTCTGAAGCTGTGCAGCAAAATATTCCAGAAAATTGTTAGTTTCATTCCAGAAAATTTTGAGGAATGCAAAGAGAATTTTAAGACATTTTGTAATCTCTTCAGTTCCTTCAAAATCTTCAAGAATGAGACTGACAAGTGACAAATGCAAACAAAGTAATCCTAACAAGAGAATAAAAATAAACGGCAATAACAAATTTCTGAACCTGACAGAGCTGTATAATTGATTCAGCATGTCTTCCTTAGCTTTTTCAACTTGACAAAGAACAACTGCCTGTATACCAAGTAACCAGAAAATGCATGAAACATTAACTGTAAAACCTGCAAAAAATAATAAAAATAGCAAATGTTAAAAACTGAATCTTACTTTTGGTACATTAGCTGCCAAACTATTTAATACTGCTTCAACATATCCACGAACTTCTTGTGACATCCATCGGAGTTCTTCCTCAGGATCTGCAGGTCTTCGAGCCATTGTATCCTGAGATTAGATATGAAATATAATAGCAGCCAGTCAATAACCACAATAGCAGGAATAATAACTTATTCATTATTTGCTTTTAAATTTGTTTTGCAATTCCTCAGCTTATACTGCCTAAGTCAGGAAACCTAAATAGACTTAACAGAAATTAGACAAAAGTTCAACAATTTGCTTGAGTGAGAGCATTCAGCATCCCTGGAATTTATATACATCGAAGGTAAATGAATTTTACAATTTTACAAGAACAACAAAAATTATAATAATTTATGACTCAATCATTCCAGTGATACCCAATGACATGTTAATCATTATCAATATTGCCAACATATTTCCTTGATTACCAATTCCGTAATGTTTCCTGTAAATTTCTTTACAGAACAAACACAAGCATCCATGCTCGAATTGAAGATAGGGAAGGCCAAGCAGACCTCTCCCGCAGCCCACCACTAATTTGGCAGGGGAATGGTTGAGATTTTCAGCCCGCCAGTCCATCAGGCCAGAGCTGATGACCCTTAAATAATTAAAACTAAAATAAAAAATTTAATTTAATTAAATTTTGTGTATTATGTTGTTAGAAGGATACAAATATGTATATAGCATTGTAATTTAAATTATTAACAATTACAAATTAAGTTCGTAATTGAGTAATTTAACATGAAAGAGTAGTAATCCTCTCCATTTGTCCAATTAAAGACATTAATTAACTAGTTAAAGACTCAAAATATTTACATGATTGTGTTTTTAAAATATATATACTTTCGAAAATCCAAAAATAAATAAAAAAGTAACAAATTACAAGAAAAAGCTGATGGGGTGGGTCAAGACTCTTCACCCACCCTGACCATGGCGAGCCAGTCAGGCTCGACCTATTTTTGGAGACCCAAAAGCAGGATTGACAAAAATGAAACGAGGTGGACTTGTTTGTTTTGCCACCCCTAGATGAAGAACATTAGAATCATAATATTATTAAACTTATGTCAGAGAAATAAGGCAGGCAGATTCTAATTTCTAAGAACTGGCTTTAATATTCAAGCCAAATGAATGCACCATAAGAAAATGCAATGCATGTTAATTATGCCTTTAAGCTAGCAACTAACCAGGGAACCATCAGAGAGGCTTTGCCTCATGGTAGATCCACCATCAGATGAGATCCTAATCTGTCCTCCCTTTGCTTGTATAACATTACTTATCTTCTTAATCCATTCAACCTTATCAGATGCACTTTCAGCCTTCAAAGCAACAGTACTGTGTGCTGCAAGAGAAAAAAACTCACAGTAATTAAAATGGTTTCAAAAATTTATAAGAAATAAAAGTGGGCATTATACCATTGAAAGCTATATCAACAAAGCATGTTACCTTTCAGAACAGATTTATAAGGAATTCTACTGGTAATTTTAAATACAAGGTTGACTTTGCCAGAATCTGGTCCGTTGGACTTCTTGTCCTTTGAGCTTTTGGATGGAGGATCATCTTCATCCGCAGCCTCTTCAATGTTACATTCCTGTTAGCAATTTAAATCACATGCATATCAAGAATTAATATATGTAATGTTCTACTCATTTACTGGCATTATCAAAATCAATGTCAGTGCCGTAACTGAGAAACATATAGCTTAAAAGTTGAGTGACACGTGATCATGACAAATTAGAATAACCAAGCACCAAGTCATCAATAGACAGAAGTAAAGGAGAAGGGCTAGTCCAAAGCACGACATAGAGCGGGATTTGGGGAGGGTAGGATGTATTCGGCTTAATCGCAAATATTCTTTTTAAGGTTTGCAAATATTTCCAGAATGTAAATTTGGTACATGTCAACTTAACCTTGGTAATAAAACTCCAAAATGTCTGCTTGACCGATTCAATATTCATATTGTTAAATATCAGTTGTACCAACAAAGTCACCATTGCTTTATTACAACTTATGACTTGTGACAGACAATGAAATTTTCTGGAAAACTTAATTATCATGTTTCAAATTTCAAAAATAAAAAATAGAAATAAATATGGTGTGCAATATGTCATATTTTAAAGGTTTTATAATATATTTCAAATGAATTCCTTTCAAGACTAAATTATAGCATTCCAACCACAGTACTTAAAGAAACCCGATAATAAGGGAAATTTTGATGACTATCACTAAACTAAGCCAGCCAAGTGCAGGAACCTGCAACATTTATTCAAGCAAGTATTATGAATTGCTGAGTTGAGAATTGCAGCATAATTTATTTGATTCAAAGATAGTACTCTAAAATTCATCGAACATGATTATGCTTAATGAAAGTACTCCTTACCTCCAATGTAATAACACCACGAAAATGTCTTTCCTCCTGTTTTTTTGTATACCCAAGCTGTGAAGTGAAAGGTTAAAGTCAATGCTACGTAGTAAATTAAGTAAAAGTGGCAAACTATATATTTCATATCTGAATGAAAATAGATGAAACCCAGTTTCAAAAATATGATAAACAATTGAAATCTACAGGAATTATCATAAGTTCAAACATCAATGACAAGTTTTGAAGCATCATATGTTATGTTAGGACACCACACTTGACACCCACACGGAAACACTAAACACAAAGCACACAAACAATCACTGGAATGCACTTTTATTCAAGAATGTGTCAAAACGTTACACAGCACCCACAAAGGAATGAAATTCCTTTCACACAAAATCAAAGCCGACAATACAACAAATCAGAAGCCAAAAGTGACTCTACAACTAATGGTTGGTCTTTATATAGACCAACCTACATACAACACTCACTACACTAACCAACCTAACAACCATAACGATCCCAGCCTAACAACCTAAATTGTCTCTCTCAATTTAATTTTCTTCTATAGTAAACCTTCCATCCTTCACTTGATTGTGCTGATCCAAATTCCTAACATGTTACTTGTTATAATATAAGGTATTCTGCTATTATTCTTATTTGGCCAGCTAACAACCTTCTTTTCCCTATTTTTTTACTTCAACAGTCTCAGCATTCTCAAATACGCTCCTAATTTTGTGTTTCCGTTGGAAGTTCACTAACAGCATTCAGTACACAAAGCATCACTAGCCATATAATTACTCCTCAGAATTTACACCGAGTTAAAAAGACATTTTACAGTTACAAATTGTGTATGAAGCACTGCATAAGAAAAACCCATAATAGTGTTTTCTATATCTTTAATTCACAAATTCTAAACTAAAAACTTTATAAAGTTAAACGATCTTTGTGTTCATCTTTTCTTGATATCTTGCTGGTTACAAGGCCTTTTCCATCTTAATTTGCATGCAATCTACTTTCACTGAAATCCTAAACCTTCCAATGGCAAGTCTGTATACGTATATATGTCCTATACTTGTTCTGCAAAGAATGATAATACCCTAAAAAAATTTGGGTTAACAACACCTGGTTAACCACATTGTTAGTATCTTCCCATAGCACCTGACTACTCCCAAATTTTCAGAAAATTACATCAGTGCAAAGTTTTAGAACAACAAGCCATCTTAGATATTTATATTTTAACATCTAGAAAAGTAGCCATGAGTCAAAAGACTAGCATGTCACAATGAAACTAGATTTAAGAAAAATAATGATAAAAGCCACCATGTAAATAATTTAAAAACTTGGCCAATAGTTACCAACCTTTCCTGTCTTCTCGTTTAGAACAAACCATCGCCGGCTCCAACCATTAGTTTTAGCACTTTTCTTTAACAAAAATCCTGTAAACATTAAAAAATTAGAATTAGCTTATTAATGATTTTGAAATATAAAGTTCAGCAAATTCAAATTTCCAAATTCACGCATCATTAGTGCATATTAGCCTTAGCTCCCATACCAGGCTAGGTTAACTAGTCAAAGAAACAGAATTGACAGAGCTCTTAGAATTAAGCTCCTTTAGGAAAGCCTGTCATTTGGTATCGTTCCAGAATAACCCAGGTTCAATCAGAGTTGGGTTACAGGTGAATGGCAGACACAATCTCGAGAACATGTATCAGTCATAGGTACAGTTTCCTGTTGAAGAGGTGGGTGCAGTCCAAGTTTTAAAACACTAAACATACATTTTATTTAACAATATTTTATATTCTTTCTCATTATATACATATATATAATTATGTTTTCATATTTTCCACATTTTTTGGTAGGAGAGGGGCCAGTTTGAGATGCAGGCCCAACGCCCATCTTACCAAAAAAAAGTACAGGTGAGAAGGAAGTGGTTGCCCAAATGAAGCCAAGATAATAGAGGCTAGGGTCTATTTGGGTGAGAAGGGTGTTTTTTGCTGTTTTTTCATTTTACTCATATTATACTATTATAATAATGACAACACTATTATAATATAATAAAGTATACTGTAATATTTAAAAGGCGCAAGAGCATTTAACCCCTTAAACTTTACATCTTTTGAAAATAAACACCCTAAATTTTAAGTTAACTCTAATTGATCCTTAAACTTTAATTTATCCTTATTCATCTCTAAACGTCATTTTTTTTTGCAGATAAACAATTTAATTAATTCCTTATATTAAATGGAGGTTAAACAATTAACAAAAAACCTCAACTATACATCTATTTAAAAGCAATCATTAATTACTTTTTTTTTATAAATCACTTTATCAAACATTAAAACAAAAAAAACAATTTAGGATTAAAAAATCAAATACAACTTCTAATTATTTTTTATTATTTTCTTTATTTCTAAATTCATATTTTATAACATTTTAATATATAAAAAGATGAATTGTAACAAAAAGAAGAATAAGATTAATGAATACTGTCATTTTAAGAAAAATAATTTAAATGTCAGTAGTTTATCAATTCATAAAAAGATAATATTTTTCAAGTAATAATAAGAATAAAATTAAAATTATAGGTGTCTATTTACAAAATACATTAAATTTTAAGGATCAATTGGAAAAAAGTTGAAGTTCAAAGGGTATCTATTTATAAATGGGAAAAGGTTAATTGAGACAAATATATAACAACAAATAATAATATATGAAGAGAAAAATTTAATAATTTAATAGAATTAATATAATAATAAAAATATATAAATATTATATATATATATATATATATAAATATAAAAAATTTAGAATAGCAGTCTTTCTACTGGGTGACTACTCCAAGCTGCTATTGACTACTAATTTTTCCACTGAACTACTACAGTACTGCATAAATCCCAAATCAATTAAATTTCCCAGATGATATCCAATTTTGTCCCGATACCTCTCCAGGATTATCCTGTCAAAATTCAGAAAAAGTACCTACGCAAAAAACAACCTAAGAGAGTGCTACAGGGGAACTTGAGACTGTAAGACAATTATGTCGGCAAAGTGTAGTAGCATATAGAATAGGACCCACCTGCTGTTATTTCTCCTTCAGGACCCGCAGTCTTTAAACCCGAGCCTTCTTGCCCTTCTTTCTCCGACTGACCAGATTTGTCCTTTTCCTTCTCTTTCTTCTCCTCCTTCATTGACTTCATGCTTCCACCAGTTTGGGGACTACTGGCCTACAAGTTAACAATAAGCAGTTTAAATTCAACAAGCCACAAAAAGAAGAGTAAAATATAAATCAAGAGATTAATGTTATAAAAGGAAAAATTATATTGTTTTAAATTTATATACAATTCCTTTGTTACAGTAAGAGGCCACCTACCCGGTTAAGTATAGATTGCTCAGCATCTTGACCCTTTTTTGAGGATCGGCCCCCTTTCAGCTCCTCCTCTCGACGTTGCCTTTCCATCCTAAAGTATATAGCGTGGAATTAATAGATCAGTAATGGCCTCACCAATATAAATTTTGGAGACATCTACATGCATAATATTACAAATAAGCAAAATCTAAAAAGAATTTCATGGTTAACTATGCAACAGTACTCATGATCAAATGAAAAAAATGCAGCATGTTCCAAAACCAATTGTTCTCGGTGAACAGGACATTGCACATAGATCATGTCTAAAAAATTTCCAACCAACACCTTTGTTCTGTCAAGATAAATGTGGGTTTGACTTGGTAGCTCCCGAGAACACATGCCCAAAGAAAATATGGGACAAATCAATAAAGACATGGACCAAAGATGAGGAGATTTTACTGTAGAAGAATGGGACACCTAGAGAGCACCCAAGATCACAGTAGTCAAGAAATTTTAACTTAAATGTAACTTTTGAACTTAAAGAATCAACAGCCAACTTTAAATTTAAAGTTCCAATTTTATTTCCGAAATAGCTTTCAAGCTAAAAAAGTCAGGTCAAACACCACCTAGAATTCCACAAAAGATGGAACCCAGAGAAGAGCAGAGGCACACTAGTTTCAAAAAAATGCAGTGGGACCCAATGTAATTCTTAGTTTTCAGCATAACTTGATCATTATGCTTCAAAAAATGGGTCCCTAATCAAATACTTCATGCTTTGGAAAGGTAAATGTGCTTCAAGCGTCCAAGTGGAAGTTTCTCTCAGACTTGTTAATGGGACCTGACCATAGTAGTAAGTATCACACGATACGATAGAATTCATAACCCCCAACGATAAGAAACGTAGGAAAACTCGTTTGTGCTCCTGAATCAGTGTTATATCGTTCATATCGCATGAATCGTGAGGCTAACAAGAAACACAACCTGAATCGTTGATTCCAACCTGAATCCAAAACCGATGGGGCGGAAGAGATGCATACCAATTCATGGACTTCCTTACTCCAATTGCTGTGAATGGTTTCTTTATCAGTGCAGTGGCACCCTTACGAAAATGAAGACGGAGTAGCAACTGCAGTGCCCATGGAAAATAAAGAGGCAGCGGTGCACATGAAAGAAGACAATTGTTGTCTCTTTCTTTCTTATTCTCCTTGGGCCAAACATTTATCGGCCCAAATATATTTTTTTTTTCCGTTTAACAAAGGAGTTGGGTCATAGAACCCAGCCTTAATATGCCCAGTGATACAACCACTCATTTTGAATGTGGTTGTGATTATTAATTATATCTTTACATTTTTATATGTTACATTTTTTAAATGTTTATGGATCTTACAATTTACAATACAAAATGATTCATGATTCAAAATATAAGCTCGCCGAAACATAATTTGTATCACGAGTCAACTACCACGGACTCAATCCACTCCTTCATCAACGAGAATCTTGTGGAGGAGTATTAATAGACCCCAATACATGGGTATGTCATACAATTTAGGCATTTACAAGGATAAATACAGTATGCAAAATAAAGAGGATATCAAGTGAAGACTATAATAAAAAGCCAAGCAACCGAGGAGTAACCATACGAAGATATTAGAATCTGGATGGGAAAAATGAGAAGAAAAGATAGGTAGTACGTGGTGGGTATGAATTGAGTGGAAAGGGGAATAAGAAGGGCTAGGGCCAAAGAGGTTATGTGCACCTGCAACACTACAGATTTATCTTTTATTTTCTGCATTTTTTCTATTTGGAAGAGTTAGAGTTTCCATTGCGCCTACCCAAAGAAAAATAGTTTATAACAAAAAGACAAAAAGTGTAGGGAACATATCTCCAAATGAGAGGATCTAGATCCATTCAAGAAAAGTCCAAATTACCTCCTTTGTACCAGGCGAATGAAATGTTGAGGTGGAACAAAAGCACGTTCCATATCAACAAGTGCAACCACCATTTTCTTTGATTCATTCTTAAACCCTTCTAGAGCAGAAGTTGCAATTGCCACAACCTTGAAAGAATTTTAAACAATGTCATATAAAAGAAGAGAAGGTGCACTCCCCACCAAGGGAAACCTTTAAGAACAAAAAACGTATAAAGGAATAATTCACAAGTTACAGGACTCAAATTTATAATAAATTAATAAAGGTATCAAGTAGAAAATGGAAAAGAACAATGAAGTACCATACCTCTCTCTTGAAAGGTGGGTACCTTCCTAAACCAGGTGTAGCATTGGCAGCAGATGAAACAATATCTATCAGGACACGATGTACCTGGATCATAAGCCAATGACAATCACCATGAGTAAAAAGTAGATAGAAGGAACACTAGGAAAAATGCACAGTGCCACCATTAACGGCAAGGTATGACAATATAGGACTTCTTATAGGAACACATTTCCTCTGATAAAGACAACGGCGACTAGCATAACCACTTATTCCAAACTCATTCTCTCCAATTCATGCACTAAATTATTCTAGCCTCCTACCTATATTCCTTTAATCCCATTTCTTCCCTACCGCATGTTACCTCCCATATTTCCAGACATTCTGATGTGTTCTGTATATGACAACATGAACATTTCTTTGAATTCCTATTCTGCCCTCCTCCATAATAGTGGTCTATCAGTTAAGTTGAATTACAATCATAAGATTTACACAGAAATGAGGCAGTCATTATTTATCATATGCTGATAAGAACCTTGGAAACCACACACCAAAATCTCATAATTCCAGGGTGGGACTCAAGTCCCATACCTTGCAATTGGATCCACAATATACTTTGAGAGGAATCTCAAAAGCTATTCAAGAGACCTATTTAAATTACAAAAATTTATGGTCCACTAAACTATTCTAGCTTCCTATATTCCTTTAATCCCATTTCTTCCCGACTGCATATCACCTCCCATAATTTCTTTCCAGACTAACATTCTGATGTGTTCTATATATGACAACATGAACATTTATTTGAATTGCTATTCTGCCCTCCTCCATAATAGTGGTCTATCAGTTGAGTTGAGTTACAATCATAAGATTTACACGGAAATGATGCAGTCATCATTTATGATGTGCTGATAAGAACCTTGGAAACCCCACACCAAAATCTCATACTTCCAGTGTGGGACTCAAGTCCCATACCTTGCAATTGGATCCACAATATACTTTGAGAGGAATCTCAAAAACTATTCAAGGGACCTATTTAAATTACAAAAATTTATGGTTCCGCTACAAGTAACATGTTCTCACAATTGGTAGAATGAATACATCCAAATGGAAGGGAAAGGGCAAAGAATATAGACACTAGATCCAAACTTCAAACCTAAATGACAAATGAAATTATCATACAACGAAAAAACACTACAGGATGTAAGGAACAAGCAACAATCAATTAGAAACTCAACAGTGTAATGGAAGTTAAATATAATTCAAGTTCATTCTACACATTAAAGCATTACCTCATCAACACAAAGACGTGATGGTTCTTTCGCAAGCTCTAGAACACCTTTGATAAGAGATCTCAATCCCTTTTCAGGGGAAATAAGATAAGGCTGATAACCATCTGCTTCTAACACAATCTGATAACAGACAAAAGGGATAAGCAACAGTAGTAACACCCGCCTCCCCCCAAAAATTAAGGGAACAATGACAAAAAAAAGTAATGCAGAAAAACGATATCAACAAAACAAAACATTGGTCCAAAGCTTACCCTCTTCACATTGTTGATATCAAAATGCCTATCTAAAGGTAATTGCTTCATTCTATCAGGAAATCTCCCCTCAAAACAAGAAACAATTTTCCAACCAGATCCCTGCCAGATAATTTAACGATATGTAAAACAAGGCCCAAGCAACAAGTATAAAATTAATTATTCATTAGCACAGTGTGGAAAACAATGTTACATTAGATAACTATATACAGAATATGAAGCTCCAGATTATTTGAGGCAAAAGAAATAACATCCCCAATAATAACTAAAATCAAAATAAATAAAAATTTAATTAAGTATAAGAGTCAAGACAGCAAACCTCGCCACTGGTGATGTGCTGTAGGAACTTATCCTCAAATTCACGGCAAAGTTCCAAGGCTATAGCACGTGTACCCTCTGAAGTGGTAACCATTGATTCACCAAGCCTAGCCAATTCTTCCTGAACTATCTGAGACTTCCCTTGTAACCTTAACAGTGTCAGCAAAGTAAAGATTAATAGAGCAGCTAAGCACATAGTAAACATGAAACTAAAAACACAAAAGACTTTACATAAAAGCCAAGAAACAGGATGCGCAGATCTATTACCCAGCTATAAGTTTTTCACTGATATAAACAAGAACCAACTCAAAACAACAATACTCGTAATTAAATGACAAAATATTATATTGCACTACATTAACTTACCCAGAAAGAAGGTTAGGAAGCCGAAGCTTCATACGATTCTGAATTTGCTGCCCCAGCGCATCCACTAAAGCTATCCTTCCAAGCTTACTTTGAGGAGCTCCCGTCAATATGGACTTGAGGGTTTCACTTTCTGCTCTCCATGCAGTTTCTAAAGAATTTTCTGAACCAGCAGATCCAGATTGTGCAGTAGCTATTGAAACTGATTGACCAATCAACGCAACCCAAGGGATATCTGCTGTTTTTGGAGGACCCTGATTCAATAAGAGAGCTTGTACAGCAGCCAGTGCTTTTTGGTCTGAAGCAGCTTGATCTATTTTACTAATAATGCCGATGGTTCGGGTACCTATGAATATATTTTTTGCCTATTTAGTCGATTAACAATGACAAAACTATACCTAATAGAGAAAGGAATCAAACAAGTGTTCATAAATTCAACAAGTTTTACATAGCAATAATCCTAAAAAGAACTGTGCAAACAGTCTACCTTCTCCATCGTATTCCTTTGCATATCTTAGGGCTCGAGATGAAGCAATTTCGGGTGCTTGAGCTGCAGGTACAATAACTAACAAAATGGCATCATTATGCTCTGCATACTCACTAACCTATGCAAGGATAACAACAAACAACATCAGAATCTCGAAGCTTTTCAGTGATAACAAAAAGCAGGATGTTTGGGAATCAATTTGGAAAATGTAGGACACCAGTTACCATTGACTCGTCCATGATGCGCTGATCCAGCCCAGGTAAATCGATCAATTTGAGAGGTGGTGCTGGGAATATAAGATGGTAGAAAGAATATTAGTATTTTAGGACATTTTGTTCGAAAGAAAAAAGTACAGCACATACAACTGGAGTGAGTCGTTATCTGATATCATAGCATAGTAATTAAATGCAACAGCACGAAACTCAAGTGTTTGCATGGCTACTGTAATTCAAGAAGAACTATTTTCATCAAACAAACTTCATTCTGTGGCTACATATGGATAGGTCCAAAAAGACATAACAAGGTAGGATGTCACGCAATTCACCTGCTCAAAGCTGTACAATTCTATATAATCGCACAACCTGAAGATAGTAAGGTGACTAAAAATCATCAATCCACAACAAACCTGTACTCGTGCGCAGCTTCAAATAAATTTGATCTCGACTTTTGCCGGAGGAACCCTTACTGAGTCTATCCTGCAACGAGTGTCGCAAAGCACCTGCCGCAACGTAACACAGCACGCAAATATGTTCGTCAGTAAAAAAAATAAAAAATAAGCAAATTATACAGATCAGGCATTTTGGAGCATGCAGTTTGAAAAGGAGAATAAGAACTGACTTGCGGAGACTTGCTGAGACTTGTTGTCAATCTGCAATATAATCGATTTGCTGCTCAACGAAGTGTCTCGCTGCAGATCAATGCATATAGGAGCCCGAGTAGCTCCGTTCTCACCAGTAGGCTGCAGAATAATACAAAATTCAACGTTCAGTTTCACAGTTTCACTTGCGTAACAGAATAGGGTTTAAGAGTGAGTTCGGAGTTGAAGTTACCAGAACGGGATGTCCAATCAAACTGTTGAGAGCAGCGGATTTACCAGCACCCTACAAAATTGGAATCACAGAGTAGTGAACAAAACGACTGCGTATGAAAGGAGAAACATGGAGAAACGGAGACTTACAACATTGCCGAGTGCAACGACGTTAAGAAAAGTGGACGGTCTTCGGGAATTGGAGGAGGAGTTGGATTCATCGACGTCTTCGTCGGCGAGAAGCGCCGCCGCTTGGCGCATCGAATCGGCGAGCTCCGACAAGTCCTCGATCGCCGCCATCGATGAATCGGTGGATGAGCGAATCCAAAACGAAGAAGCTTAGCAGAGGAATCGAAGGAAAGCGGTCTCGCCGGAGAGGGATCGATCGGAATCGAACCCTAAATCAGAGGATGGGAATCAGGATCTGGAGCAAGGTAAGATGTGAATCAGATCTCTGAGTTTCTCTCTCTAGTAAAGATCTCTGGTCTTTACTATATCGAAGTTTGATTCAGAAATTTCAAAAAGCACACGCTCTTTCTCTCTCTTTCTCTTGCGTTTTGAAATGGTTGGTTGTCCCAGTCGTCTTGTCCTGTCTTTTTATTTCGAATCCTGTTTTGTTTCAACCTAATTAACTTTTAATTCACCGCCCAACGTCTCTTCACCCCTAACAATGGTTTGTTTCAATTTATCATTCTAGGATTTGATATATTACCCTATGATGGTTAAGGGAGAAAAAAAAAATTAAAATAAATTTATTTTTCCTCGTTCTCTTTCTTCTGTGAACTTTCTTCTGCTGATTTTTAGATAATGATAATAATGTATTTCGACATTGAGATTGTAAACTAAATATTATCATATTCATTCTGATTTCTTATGTAAGTTGATAGAGTTTTTTTTCCTAGTCTTTTTTAATTCATCCTGTGACTTCACTTCATAAGGGGTATAAAAAGTTCTTCATAAAAGTTAGCTTAACTAATTAAAAGTGATAAATTCTTTAACAAAAAAAATAAGACTGTAACATCTACCGGTCTTTAAACTCATTTCTTTTATAGATTTGTATTAGGTTTTAATGGGTCTAGATTAATGTGAATATTATAATCAACTTTGATTTATGAGGTTTATTTAAGATTAACATTGTTCATTATGTTATCTTATTATTTTTCTGATGTATTATATTAGTTAATTTTATTATTATTAACTAAATGTGTGAATGTGATCTCAATTATCATATTTTTTTCATCTGATTTTAATCATATATAATACATTCAATAATTTTTTTTAATAGTTTTCTTATATGTTTCGATCATATATTTAACAACATTAACATGTTTGTTTGATTTTTTATAAGTCAAGAGAGTTTTTCTTATAATATTTTGTAATGAACTTGTGATTTCAATATGTAGAGAGAATAAAATGTTCTCCATGCTCAAGTTAGTTTTAGTTATTCAAAGTGATAAATTCTATAAAAGGTACGTAAGATTTAATTATCTTATCTTACATATATTTGTATTGCAGAGATGAGTCTGAATATTAGGACTAATATTCTTTCTGTCTTATTGATTATTTATGTTGTCATTAACTAAATATGATATGTGGAGGTGACTTCAATTATTAGGATTTGATTATGTGGTTTAGGGTTTAGGTTTTAATTACCTAATTTAGATCATATATAATACATTAACTCATGTTTAATAACTTTGTTTTATAATTTTATTTGCAAAAATATGTTATATTTTTTGTTTGTTGTGTTATGTTATTTGATCAAAATATACTCAAGTACATATTACTTACTAGTTTCTAAATTCAAGCGGCATATTTTAAATAATTTAGAAAAATATTGATACAATGAAATAACATCATTTCCTCATTATTCATATTTAGAATTATTAAAAATCGAGAAAAGATTATCTCAACACTTTTCTCTTCCCAACCACTAAATTTTTTTAGTTTAAAATCCCACACATTTATAAAAATTAATAAACATATTTAATCTCTTCACATATTAATCAAATTATAATTAAAGATAATTAATAGTGAATGAAGAATAATGAATTTGTATTTCCTTATTAGGACAAGATGATACAGCTTAGAACACTGTTTAAAAAAATCTTACAAATATATGTAAAGGAACAGTTTTACATGTCAGATTCAAATTCAAAATTGTTACTTTCTTTAATGTTTAAAAAACAAAATTTAAATTCATAATTTATTATTAATCTTAAGATTGAGTGTAATGTTTGAATGTAATAGTGTGAAAGGAATATCTAGAAAAAATGTTTAAAGAAGAAAGTAAAAAAAAAAAAAAGTTAAAATATTTACTTTGAAGTGATTGTAAAAAATATTTTTCATATAAATTGATCTTAAGGAAACTTAAAGATTTCGAAAACTAAAAGTAATTTCAAGGGTTAAGATAAACCACGCATTGTTCTTTTTCTCTTATTTCTTCATAAAAAAGTTTTCAATATGTTTTAAAAAATGAAAAAAAAATTAATAAATAAATAACAAGAGAAAGAGAAAATTCAATTTCCCTCTTGTTGCCTAATTTTTCTAACGCAAGTCTTGTTATACTCGCAATTTTCTTAATTGGTAAAAAAAATTATTAGGAAAATAAGATAAAACTAAGAAAAAAAAAGGTTAACCTAAAATATTGAAGGATATTTCATGACTCTTATTTTGACACAATAATGATCCAAATAAAAAAAAAGGCATTTAATAAAATAAATAAATCTAAATATATTTCATGAGTATTTCAACGTTCATCATAACTGAGGAAAAAAAACCAATAATCAATATAAAGAAGTAAATATTATTGAAAGATAGTAAGCACCAAACAACATAAGAAAACAAAAAGAATCAAGAGAAAATAAACACTAAAAGAATATAAAGAATTTAAAAGCATTAAATAAGAAGAAGCACAACTTATCTTACTTCTTTCTCTTCTAAAATTTATCATCTCAATCCCAATTCTCTTTAGTGACACAAGGAAGAAAATAATAAACTTTCACAAGCAACAATAAATAAAATTTTTAATCATAATAGCGAAAATACATATGTGGAAATTATACATAACTATTCGTATTTTTATTATATTAAAATATGCATAGTTTTATTATTTTTATAATTTCAATACTTTTTCAAATAATTAATTAAAAAATAAGAAATAATTTAATTTTAAAATGTATAATTTTGTAAAAAATAATTAAAAAATTATATAATTGTTTTTTAAATATTTATCTTTTAAACTAAAAAATTTATTCAATTATTTATTTTAATAAATTAATTAATTAATTTTTGTTTACGAAAGAATGAAGTTATCTAATTAAAATATGACAGCCTAATATCATATCCTCTAATTCTTATATATGAGATTGGTGGAAACTTAATGCTAGAAAGGTAAAAAACAAATTCATCTGCTGAATATAAACTGATGATTATTCAAGAAAGAGCTTAGAAGTCGGCTTAAAAAAAAGTTTAAAGGCTAATTGAAGTAATCAACAAAATGGTCTAGTTTTAAAAAAGGATATCAAGGATGAATCATTTTGGTAGACAATATATTAATTATATCTATACCATTAATAATTTTTTAATGGTTTATTTTAGTGTATATATTTTCTTACAATTTCACCATTTATGTTTTGTAAAAATTGTTTACACTTCTTTTATTATTTTTACCTGTATAAACATAATCAACTTTATTAATTTTCCTATCTATACAAAACTATTCACAATAAATAATAGTTATTTAGATAAAAAAATTACAAATGCCCCTATACGTAATTATAACATTACAAAATTAATAAATAGATTATTTTTATAATTTTTATGTACGTATTTTATAATCTATTATAAACTTTAGTAATATTATTTATTTTAATAATTATTACGACAATTAATTTTTAATTGTTATAAAAAAAAGTGAACACTCGTTGCATTCCTACAATATCAATATAATATTTGTGATTTTTTAAAAACGTAAAATTTCTTTAAATAGGTACATTATTAACTCTTTTATTTTTTATTTGAAAAAAATAAAATTCAAGTTATCTTTTATACTTATATATTATTTGACAAATATTTTTTGTTATTGATGGATATCACCTTGCGTTTTATACTTATATATTATTTGACAAATATTTTTTGTTATTAATGGATATCATCTTCTGTTGGATATTACTTTAAATTCATACATGATTATACTATATGATTGAGATCATTTAATTTAAAAACACAACTCATATTGAAAATTTAAAACAACTCTCAAATTAAGTACAAGATAAACGTCTAATTAAGTAATAACTTTAAATCAAATAAATAATGATAAACTATCTCGACATTTTTATAAGATGAGATTATACCAATTCAAGTTAATTCATGCAACAACTCCTCTCAACATTATAAATGATGTTGTGACAAATATTATTAGATTGAATAGTTTTTATTTCTCCCAATTACTTTTAAATTATCTTTAATGTTGAGGTATATTTTTTTTTAATATGTAAGACATTATTCATCATATCTTGAAGAGTAAAACTACTACTTAAGGAGAAGAAACTTTCTCAATCATTATATGAACAATATTAAAAGTCACTTATTTTAAAATTCATTTTGATTTTCCAATCTTACTATTAATTCACCTAGTCATGTTTGTTTTATTTTTGAAGTATTCATTCTCACAACATTTAAGATAAAGAAAATCATATGATTCATATATGTGTTGGTTAACCTCTTATACAAGTAAAATCTACACAAATGTTTCATTTATAAGTTTAAGAAAATTTACGCTTTAATTAACTTTGTATAGGTTTGTGAGTTTTATTTTATGTCCAATTTATAACGTTTTAAATTATTCTAAACACATTTATTGATACACGTATGTGCCCTTGTTTATATAACTGAGAATGATGTTATAGAAAAATGAAAGAAATGTTATAGTTTACCTACAAAATTTGGTTTAATTTGCATAACGAGTTATTGTAATAAATGAAACAAAATACACGCGGGTAAAATAGGAAAACCGAAAACAGTTTGGATACAGTTAAAGACACCATATTGTAAATTAAACCTATTAAATTTAGTCTTTGTAATGTTTAAACATAATGTGATATTATTGTTATCTTCGAATTTGAATCAACCATAGAAGTTTAAAATATTTTTTCCTGGAATAATAGAAATGGATGACCAGATTATCAGGATGTGATAATGAAATTATTTGCTGAAAAGAAATTGCTAGAAATGTTGTTATTATCTTACATCCCTTTAAAGTATATAAAGGATGCACAGTGCAATCCTATTATAAACCTAAAAATTATTATTAAACTCTAGAAGCCAATTCTATTTCATACATTATCATTCTTGAAACTTTTAACAATTTGTGTTAAAAGTTAGAGCATTATCTCATTACGTTAAAGAGTGGTGTGTTCTGGTGGACCACTATGACTTTCTTTGCACTAACTAAATTTTATTGCCAAAGGATAAATTACAAATATTAAGTAAGTGGTGACAAAGTATTATGTTCTCAAAAGATAAAAGAAAGTCAATTGGCTTGAATTTTTATAGTGCCAATAACTAATACAAATATCTTAATTAACAGGATGGGTACAATAATATTTTGCACCAATTTTAAAAGTATTATTTTTTAACATTTAATTCCAATTTTTAAAAAATTATATATTGATTATTAATAACTTTAATTTAGATATACTTTTTAGAATGAGAAAGTAAATTTAGTGATAAAAAATATTAACAATTAAGAAGTGTTAGTTTTATTTAAATTTATGAAATTAAATTTATTTTTTAAAAGATTAATTTTATTTAAATTTATATTTTGCGATGCAACTTCGTTGAACTTGTTTTTCTATATAAATATTAATTTAATTGTTCTAATATTTTATGATATAATTTTATTTTGACTATACTTTAAGATGAATTTTTTATTTGAATTTATATTTTAATTTTTTAAAAACAATATCTATAAATATCTGGAAGTATAAAATATTATACATGCATTGTTTAAACAAGTAACTAACAAATAACAGTACATATTATTTTAAATGAGAATAATTATTATCAGCGAATACTTGTAGAGGGTGTGATACAGACGGTAGTAGGAAACTAAAAAGAAAGTTATAATCACATAAAAAAATAAATTGCGTTTTCAGAATTATTTTAAATTATTTGGAAATCAGCACTATATCATCTACAGGTTTCACAAAAGAAAAAAGAAAAATCATAACAAACTATTTATTAAGAGAAACTACAATTACAAACATTCATTTTAGAAAAATGCAAAATTAAAAATACTTTTCAAGATTAGTTGCATTTACAATAAATTAAACTAATAGAAAATACGAGAAATACGAACTTAGATTTTTTATATTTTGGTTTGTCTTAATTTTATATTGATTTTAATTTTTTGAAATAACTAATCATTTAGCATTTTTGAAATAAGTATTCATTTGGTGGAGAAGTAGGTTTGGGGAGGGTGCGGATAATAATGTAGAAGTCCTATTTAGAAAATCGATGGAAGGTGAGAAAATGTAAGCTAGGTTATTGAGAGAATAAAAGAAAGGAGGAAAACGTAGCTTGGGTTGTGTTGGGTGCAGTAACTGAAGTGAGTGCTCGAGAAGTAGAGAATGTTCAAGAAGGCGGTGGAGGCGAAATCTCACCTGAGACTTTCTGGTGCCGACAGAAAGAAGCTCAGACGAAGCATTAAGGACAAATTCCCAAGGGTTTCTGATTCCGACTTAGACGCCTTGCTTCCTCCCAAGGTAAATTCAAATTCTTCGCCTCTTCGCATTTCGACGATGAGTTCGTTTAGTTAACAAAGGAATTATGCAGGCAGAGATTGCAGTGGCCAAGTTTCAGAACCGTGTTCAAGTGTATGCTGTGGAGGGAGGCTTTCCGATGTTCTTCGACGTTGATGGCCGCGGCTCTGACATTTTCCCGACAGGTTTGCTTTCGTTAGTTTGCTCCGAATTGCGAATTCAAATGATAAATTGGAACTGAATTCAGAATGGTTCGACGCAGTTTATGCACTGTGGATTGTTCCCGAGATGCTGCCTGCGTTCGTGCTCAAAGGTGGTGAGGTGTCCCGGTTTGTTATTGGAGGCGCAGACTTGATGTTCCCCGGTATAACGGTGCCTCCCGAAGGTCTTCCTTCGTTTCGGGCAGGGGAGCCTTGGGCCGTCAAAGTACCCGGAAATCCTGCTCCCATTGCAGTATGTAACATGCATTGCTTGAGTTTAATTTCCATGCACTCATTTGTTTTTCATGCTTTCAACTAATCAGAAGGGGTGCTGGTACTTTGACACTGAACGCTGAAATAAATTATTATTTTATTATTATATCATATTTTGTTAAATAAAGTGAGTGTTAAATAGATGAAATTTATGAAAAGTTGTGTCAAAGTATAGTTTTTCAATCAATCATAGTGCGTCTTGTGTGTGGATGACACATCTTGACATTATGAAGACCCTTTACATTGTTGGTTCATATACTATTTATATGCTTCTACTGTATTTGTTTCTATAGTTAACATTATAGGTTACATGTAAACTCAACCTTCGCTGATTCTCTTGAAGGTTGGGAGTACCACCATGAGCAGCGCTGAAGCATTGAAAGCTGGATTACGTGGAAAGGCGCTAAGAGTAACTCATTACTATCGTGATTTGCTTTGGCAAGTATAGCTAGAGAGAGCCTGGTGATCCTTTTATTCAGTTCAACTGTCAAATTGAATCAACCTCGTTCGTTGGATTTGCAGGGAATCTGCGGAAGGCTGTTATGTGCCTAATGCAGGTTTTTTCGAAGATGTTGTGTTTGAGGATCCTTCTTCGATACAAGCTTCTGGTGATTCTGATTCAACTGATGTTGCTGGTGATACATCAACTGATGTTGCTGGTGATACATCAACTGATCAGCAGAACAACCCAAAAAGTGAGGAAGTGGTGGAATCTCAGGATGTAAATGAGTTACAACCTGATTCCACCTCTGGATTGATGCCATCCAATGATGGTGAAAATGATGCTGCGACTGGAGTAACTGAAGGCGTGGCTGATTTGAACTTACAGGATACTGTGTCTGCTAATGACCCTAACGACCAACAGACTCTATCAACTGCAGATATAGATTCCCTGTTAGATAAGTGCCTTCTACAAGCTTTGCATACAACAGTGAAGGACAAAGACCTTCCATTGCCTGGAAGCACTCTATGGTGGGACTTTCTCTCTTTGCCTCTTGGTTGACAAAGTTGAACCATTATTTGGCCAAAAAATCTTGCAAACCAGGAATTTCAGTTGACAATTAGGTGTGGTTTATATCTTTTAAAAAGAAGTTCGCTCATTAAGACTGGCATCAAAATATGATCTACGTGGAGTGCACTTTCAACTGGATTACGTCATGTGAGAGCTTGGTAGTTGATTTTTCAAGATCTCCATTTTTATACCGAGAGCAGGGCATTTAAGCTAAATTTGAAAATTTAGCTCTGGACAGCAGTGCTGAAGAATTAAGCATCGAATTTCTATATGAAAAGATTTCAGCTAAAGGTTGAGAGTGTTGGTGTATAAAATATAAACTTTTTCAATTGACTAATAAGAACTAACTTTTCAGTCAAGCAAGTTATTTTCATTTGAGGATAACAGAATATATTAGGAGATTACTCAAGTGCACTGCCATTTATATTCAACATTTTTTTTGTCTTAAATTCATTTCAGTCGTATTAAACATACATTGTTTGAGTGTATTGAATTGAGAAGTCAGCTTTACCTTCAGTAATCTAATAATTATTTGTTTTTGAGCATTGCAGGTCGAACCATGTATTGCCATGTAGACCTTCGGGAATTACTCTAGATATCAAGAAATCTTCATACAAAAAGTTATCAAAGTGGTTACAAGCAAAATCTGCCTCTGGCTTGGTTTGTCATCTGCTGCTTGCTTTTTACTTGGATTAGTACAATAGTAATAGAAACTTGCTGATATTTTCAGGAAAATCGTTAAATTGTTATATGAATCATAAACTTAGAATGTGTTAAAGTAGGTTTCTGTCAGAATACATTGGCCTAATGCTCTCTTCTGTCTGGATACTCCTATTAACGAAGCATTTTGACACTTTGTAGCCTCCTCAGTGCGTTAGATGTGTAAACTCTTAGCATTTTAGATATGTAGGTCAAGGCGCTATGGGAAAAAGAAAAAAGTTTGATAACGTTTTTATGCTGTAGATTTTGTTTCATGAAGAATTGGAATGGAGGTAGGAGATTGGGACCAGTTCCATGTGCAAGATATTAATTGGGAGTTTATATAACAATCAGTATTTTCAAAATTCACTACCTTGATAAAAGATTTAGCAGAAAAAGGGGGATTCGAAATTTGTAATTTTCTTGGGAATTGCAACTTACTGGCTTTTGTGAAGTTTTTGGTGAATGGATTGCTTTTGGAAGGGATCACTGATATAGCTGCTGGAATAAACTCAAGAAATGATTCTCTATTGGGATGTCTCTTACAATGTTGCTGTTTCTTATCAATATATTCTTGTAAAATAAGTTGCATGATGGGACAGACAAAATTGAATTATGCGAGCGAGTTATATGCCTATTTTTATGTGATACATCATGATCAAATGACATATTGAATTTTTACTGTATAGGGTCCTTTTAATAATTTGTCTTCTGCTGGTTCTGCATTGATATATTCTGCAATGCTGTTTCCGGATTCTCTCTTCATATATATATATTTACATTGTGTACAGATATCAGTGAAAGAAGATAAACACAAAAAGGAAGTCATGCTGTTTTCAGTGAACCGAAACCATGTTGATTATTCATCCTTTAAGCCTGAAAAAAAGAAAGTTGAGAAAAGTGAGCAGCCCAGTGTTCAGTCTGCGAATGAAACGCGTTCGTCCAAAACTCTTGAAGTGACTGAAATCTACAAACCAAGTGTACATGTCAACTCCATATTTTCATCTGTAGGATCTGACCCAGGGAAACTTTTTAGTGCTTCTGAAGCTACTGATATTGTCTTCACATATGTTGAAAAAGAAAATCTTGTTAAACCAACAAATAAATCAATTGTGATTCTTGATGCACTATTATGTGATGCACTGTTCAAGGGGGCTATTAAAAAAGGAACAACTTATCCTACAGAAATTCACAAGAAGGATTTAGGATCAACATTTGTGAGCCGTATGCAGCCTCACCATGTTGTAACAAGAGGGAATGAATCTGTAGTTCGTAAAGGTGCACTTAAAACAATTCAGTTATTGACAGAGAGACGGCAAGGCAACAAAAAGGTAACCAAACTCTCTGGTATGGAAACTTTTCTTATTGATGCTGAAGCATTGGCGTCAGAACTGCAGAAGAAGTTTGCGTGCAGTACCTCTGTCACAGAACTGCCAGGTATTTATTGGTTGCATTAAAATTACAAGTTTTATTTTGGTTTGTGCTTCATTATCATCAAGAGATATCGGACTTATGAGCATAAGAGTGTCTGTATTACTAATGTTGCTTTTCTTATTTAAAGCCAATCTCATATTGTGTTGTCTGATTAATATATCTGCATTCGTATAGAATATATACCTTGGTTTTATCTTTCCATAGTTGATAGAATGCTGATTTACCTGAGATTATAAAACTACATTGTGGTCTTTTAGGTGGAAAGGAAGATATCAAATCCTCTGTTGTTTATTCCCCAGCATTCATATAGAATATATATTTTGTTTTTATTTTTCCATGGTTGATAAAATGCTGATACCTAAGATTATAAAACTACATTTTGGTTTCAAAGGTGAAAAGAGAAAAGATATCAAATCCCTCATGTTTAGTCCCCGGCTGTTATATCTTACTTTTCTTTATGTTGGTCTTGTCTTGCCTTCTGATAAGGCATTTTTTTCACGTTAACTAACATATTAACGGTAATATGTAATGAGCTAACATTAATGAGTAACGAGAAAGGGTGACCGCTGGCCGCTATGGTCTCTTTTGAGTTCATAGGGGAATTGTAATTAATTTCAGTTTCTTTCATAGTAAAGTTTTACGTTTTGTTTGCATTTCAATATCCTTTGCATCCTTCTTTGTGTAAGCAGAGTAGGTACTAGGTGAACTAACAGCGAATGTATATGCTTCCATGTTTGGTTAATCAAATTTTTGGTTTGAAATTTGAATTGGGTTGGGGAATATGGTGGGAGACTCACCCTTGCAACATCCATGGTTCTGCCTTGTGAACTTTGACTTCTAGTTTACTATATTTTGTATTTGAAATTCTTAAGCATTTGTTTGCTTGCAGGTAAAAAAGGGCATGAAGTTTTGGTTCAAGGAGGAGTTATCGATGACTTAGCTAGGCATTTGATTGAACAATATGGAGTTCCAAAGAGATACATTGAAGTTCTTGATAAAACCAAGAAATGAGCAACCTGCAATGCTTTTATTTAACGCTGCTGGGAGTGCTTTACTTGGATACCTATAGATGTCTGTTCTGTAGTTTTCGTACCCTGGTTTATTGGGTTGATTGAGGTTAATATAAATGGAGCGCGCAAAGAATAGAAATGGACAAAAGCACAAATGTTTCAAACTCAAAAAAATTGCTGTTTTCAAGTTTATTGAGAAACACTGAATGGAGGAGGCCACCATTCAGATCAACAAACTTGATCAGTTGAGGCAACGTTCACAGTATTTTCACTATTCGATATGTAAGGAACAGACTGAACTCTCGCTGTGGTTTTTGAGATTGCAAGTGTCCGATACTCTTAACTTTATAAAACCTTCACTTTAGTCTCTAATTTTCTAAAACTAAGTTTTTCACTTACAACAAAGATTAAAATAAACGATGTTTGTAAAGTTTGAGTCTAAAACGAGGGCTTCTCAAGGTCGGAAATCTATGTTCAGGGCAAATTTACTTAACCGATTTATTATTATTATTATTATTATTATTATTATTATTATTATTTTTATCTTGAATGTAGTCTTATAATTTTAGAAATTTGTAATTTTGATATAATTTTAGGTTTCCATGTTTTTTCTCTTTTATTTTATATTTAAATTACTTAATTATTTTTCAGAGTAAATATAGTTTTGAAACGATGATTTCAAGTTTTATAGAAATGAAAAAAAAAGAAAACCTATAAACTAAAATTAAAAGTTGCTACAAATACCTCATTTCCACTTTCTGTGAGTGTTGTTTAATTTATAAATAACTCGTATGATCTCATTTTATGAGAACTGCATATTTAAGTCTACTAAAGAACTTATTGAGATTTATAGTAAAGTTTCTTTCTGCATAATTACCAAGAAAATGAGAGGAGAACAATATTTTTTTCCAATTTTATCTTTCTTTGTAAGAATTGTCTATTTTTAGTTAGGACAATAAATAAACGTCTTTCTAACAAATGCCACTTTTCGCTTCCTTTACTTTTCACATGGAAAAGTGGTAGCAGCAAAACTGTAGGTTTAGAAAATAACCAAATAAATGGGACGTTTGTCTATTTATTATGTTTGGTTTTTTTAGGAAGCCTCATGAGTAGGACAGGTAAAATCTCTCCAACTAAATTATGAAAGTGATGTTCGAACTGTATGATTGTTACTTTGGTATTTCTCTATCTGCTATCTTTAATTCGATGCTTAATTTCACATGATTATACGAATATAATAATTTTTATTTTACAAAATATATAATGAGATTTTTATATAATTAATGTCTTAGTATAATTATATATATACACATATAAGATAGATAATAGTTAACTTTCCTATAATAATTTTATTTAATTTTCATTTTTAATATTTCATACATGACAAAATTAAAAATATTTTAAAAAATAACTATTATTTTATTAAATTTTAAAACATGCGAATACCTTGTTAGTCGTTCTGGCGCCTGGGTTTTGGCAACAGAATGTAAAAGGTATATAAATACCCTTTCCCTCCAAATCCAGAAACGCCACATCTAGTCACCGCGAAACTCGTTTCTCCGATTGTGGAAGAAGATGGAGGAGTACTTGCTGTACATGAAAACTCTGCGCTCTCAAATGAACGGTACCTGCGAGTCCGAATCCATTCACTGTTACTTTATTTATTTACTTCAATCCAACTGAAAATGAAAACTGAAATTGAAATAGATGTGGAGGATGAAGCGGCGAAGATTTCCGTCGAAGAGGAAATGCAACTCACCAACATACGCACTTTGCAAAACGACATCGACTCAGGTCATCACTTTTCAATTTCACGTCGTTTTGTTCCATTTCCTTCTATTGCCTGAGGAGCGCTCATGCCCTCACTATTATTTTATTTATGGAGTTTACTTTTCTGTGAACTGATTAATCATCACTGATATAACTTATAATAATTATAAGTTTGTAACAAGGTGAAATTGTAAAATTCATGCATGCTGTGAACTGAAGTAGCTATGCTATGTAAATGTGCAGCAAAATCGGGAATTACGCAACTCAAGGAAGACATTGAGAAGATGAGGGCCGCGAAGGGCGAGATATGCTCGAAGATATTGGAAAAACAGAAAAGGATTGCCTCTTTGGAGTTTGACACAATCAAACTCTCCCAGGTCTAATTCAATTGTTTCCATAATATAAATTTTGGCATCAGCGTTTTAAAACTGACCACTGCGGCTTAACTGTGAACGTGTTGGAACAGTTTTTCTTACTTTTTTTTAGTTGAGCTACTTTTTCACACTCTAGCGTAGAGCGTCACATGTTCATTGTTACTGTCATAATTTCTCAGTAAGCATTTATAGTATAAAAAATTAAGAATGTAAAATGAATTAAGTTAGTTTCTTTTGCAAATGAAAATTGTGCTATGTATAAGCTAATTTATCGCAACTATTGGAGAACTCATGTCATATAAGTCGATACAAAAAGTAATCATCTTACAAAGTTGGTTTTCGTGAGGTTGTAATTGAAGTTCACTTTAGATGATATTTGAGTCGTTCATAGTTAAGTTTATTGGACCTATAGTTACACCTGCTATAGGGTCTCCTAAGCAAAACTCAAATGTGGTAGCTATATATCTTACATTGCAACAATAAAGTAAAATTAATTTTAAATTAAAAGTTGTCTTTTCTAGTAAGTCTAGAGTTAATATGGAGATTTGAAGTGAAAGCTTGATAATATGGGGTCTTAGGATTGGTTTTGAAGAATTTGGACCTTATTTATTGTTTTGGAACTCTGATGCCTTGAGCTGTGATCTTGGTATTCTTGTCGTTGACTCTCTACCAACAGACTTTGGAGCTTATTCAGCAAGAGACAGTTTGGTTATCTTCCAAACTCTTAGAAAAGAGGTAACTGAAGATACTTAGTATTAATCTTACACATTCGATGCAAATTCATCTAAATTGTTTTACTCTTTCAGAGCCTACTATAACAAGGTTGCAGAGGACATGAATGCCAAATTACAGAAGCAACAGGTTGACTTTCATTATTCTTCTTTGTTATTGCTCTGTGAACTTTGGAGGGTAGGCTCAATGGCATGAAAACAATTGAACAATTAGCAACAAATGTTGACATCAAAAGGGCTATTATGTTTGGGAAATAATTCCATTTGAAATTCATATACATGTTCTGCATGGAAGAACGGTTCTCTGTTTTTGACTCACAATTACACCCTTGAACAGCTAGTCTATAAATATTGAGTGCCATCAATCTCTCTCTCTCACACACACTCACATATAAATGAAGAGTGCACTGCTACAATTTCATTAGAAAAATTTCACTTTTAATTCTTTAACTATTGCTGGTTAGCACTTTTCTTAATGAAATCTTTCCATAAGTAACACTTATTTAATTCAGATTTTATTTTCAAAAATATTTCGAGTCCCTTGATATTAGTTTATTTTTTTCTTATGTTCAAATCCGGAGGGATTACTTTTATTCACTGAGTAAATATATTTTCCAGCATGTCCCATTAATTATATCCTGTTATCAGCTCTGCTTCCATTTTCATGCGAGTTCTTTCATTTAGTTAGTTGCAACTATGTACTGAAAAGAAGTATTTGGCAGGAATGGGTCAGTAGTACTAGGAAGATTAGCAGGGAACTGCAACAGCATGATTTGGTATGCCATTTTTTATTCCTACGAATAACCGTAAGCAGTTTATCAGGACTACTCGTATATATCCCATAGTTCCTATGAAAATAAGAGTCCTTGGCATGTGTTTGAGCAAACTTCTTGAGCTTGCTTATTTATTAAGTTATTAGGATATGATATATGATTTTGTCTTATAAATTAACTAAAAGGAAGAACAAATCAAAGAAAACTTCCTCCCATTATCAAATTTTATTGATTTAATTATTTGATCTATATGCTTTTCTGATGTCTTGTCACTTTCTTTTTGAATTTACACAGGTCACCGGAAAGGTTGTGGGGCAAATAAGTAAAGTTGAAGGCATGGCTCTATACTTTAGTGTGGTGTTTGACACAACGTTTTACGGAAAAGGACTCTTAAAACTCCGCCAAAACTTTCAGGAGAATCTATTTCTGCGCTTCCTTCTACAAAAGCGTCTTTTCAAAAGAAGAGTAATAAACATGTTCAAATAGCAACGCATGAATAAACCAATGTTCTTGTACTTTAAGATGCATTAAATTGTGACTGTCTACCGCATTGTTGGGCTGGTTCTAAGATAGCATGGCTTGGTTTAAGTTCTCAAATTGAGAACCAGTGGAATTTTGTTCAGTAGTCTAAGTTTGAACTCAAACTACCCCATAATACCTACTTATATCTGCTTACTGTAACAAAATCAGTAACGATTGGGATACCTTGGTTTTGTCAAGGCTGAACATTGAATCGGCTGTTTAGTTTTTTTTTTTTTTTTTTTTTTTTTTTTTTTTTTTTTTTTCTATTAAACTAACGGACATTTTATAATCCATCTTTCTAAACTAAATTTGATATCCGAGCTTTCTTTTCACAACTTGCAGGGAAGACTGGTGGGATTTGTAACCTTGTCGTGGATAACTTGGTAGACCACTTCTTTCGTCAATGTATACTACATGGAGTTGGAATCTGCTAATTTATCTTTGTTTGACAGGGGGGTGTTGTAAGGAACAATTTAATCAATGAATTGGATTCGGCTAAAGCAAGGCTTGATGAGATTCTTACTCTGAAAGCCAAGGTTGTTAGCGAGAGCAGCAAGGTTAGCCTTCTGCATCCCTTTTAGGTTGTGAAGTATAAATTACTCAAGCTTACGGTTGTTATAGTTGTTTTTGCTGAGTGCAATTTTTTTTATAGCAAATACAATGAAATATTTAGTTCATTTTAGAAACTAAAGTTCAGTCTAAATTAAGCAAATAATTTTAATCAATTTAAGTTCTCCTGGTTCCTTCTAATTTTTGAAAATATGTTCCAAAATAACCTTCCTTCTTTCTCTTTCCTTTCTTCCATTTCCGATTTCTACCGCTTCTCCACTTTTTCCATTTCAACCGTATTTTTTTTATAATACATCATTGATTATGTACATGGTACATCCCGTGATTAAGGTTGAAACCTGGCCTTTGAAATATATGTTAATCTTCTAATTTAAAAAGATCCACTGTCTTCGAAGTTGATCTGCTGATTTTTCGAAAATTGACCTCACTTATACAAATGAATATGCAAGGCACTTTTGCCTACATGCTCTTTAATTAAAATATTGAGAGTCAAACAAATAATTTTTCTTCAATTTAGGCTTTAATTCTCCAGTTTATAGCTGCCTACTTGATGATAATTGTGGTTCATTCTATTAAACGGTGTTTCATCTAATCATGGATCAAGTTCTCCTTGACTGAGTTGATATTCTTTTTGTGGTTGGCAAAAGTTATTTTCCGAAAATTGCCAATTTTCAAATTTTAACAAAGTTAATTAGATGCAGCCATTTTCCCCTCCATAAGTTTGTTAGAATAGTCGTTCATTGATTTTTGCAAACATAGGGATGCAAAAGATGACCCTGAAGCGTAATTAGGGCGTACAGTCTTGTACTCTAGGATTTGTTTTCCACCCTTTAGTTCTTTCAAGAAAATAAGAATGGGAAGATTTTGATTTATAATATGCTATTATGTTTATATTTTCTGTATACTTTATTTGCTTCTTTTACTATTATGTCTTTTTTGCCTTTAGATAAAACTGGCTATCGAGGATGTGAAGTGCAGAGAAAATGAGTTTAAGGTCTGTTGTTATTCTGCAAGAATTATTGAGAAACGTGTGACTATCAAAATTTCCACTATTAGGATGGTCAAGTGGAAAACGATTTCCATCTTACATAGAAGTTTTTCCCTATACATTCATTTATATTAGATCTTTGATTGGTAAGCTGTTTTCTTTTCACCTTTTATTGAGGCAAGTAATAAATTTGTGGCTTATCAACGATTTGTAAATTATATTATTTAATTCTAACGAACGAACTACGCTAGCCGGAGCTGAAAGCAGCAAGTTTAACTGCTCTTGAAGAGGAATATAAAGCTCTTTTGTCAGACAAAGCTGGAGAAACTGAATACTTGCAATCTCTAGAGAAACAAGTTGAGAAACTCAAGGTAAGATAAGTTTAATTCACAAGAATTGTTTACAAGTTACTTAAATAGTTATCCGGAAAAGTTAGAGCTTCAAATAGGAATAATCAAGTGACAATATTCAATGAAACTTATCATTATATTAATTTCCCTTGCACTCATGGAGATGCCTCTGTTTTTACAGGAGATTCGTCATGTGGTAAAATGTGCTTGTGGAGAGGAATACACAGTCGCTATAAATAAGTAACATATTAGGAGAACATGAAACTTCAGGAGGCTGTGAGTTTAGTTGGTCATGTTGATCTTGATACTACTATACATCAGTTTGGAAAAAATATTGACTGATGAGTTTCTTGACTTATAATTGTATTTTCCTTTCTATATAGATTAATATACAAAACTTTTGGTTGATTTCTAGGTTGTTGTACTGGAATTTACTGCCATTCAATCTAAAACGAATGTTTCAGGAAAACCAAATTCAATAGACAAGGCCGCATAATCAGAGTGCATGCAAAAGCAATCACTCCATATTCAGAGTCACTGTAGGATATGGATTTTGGAGGCATGATACAGTTTCCTGTGTTTTGACATAATATCAGCATGTACAAGAAACATGCGCCAATGATATAGCAACTTGTACTGAGACAAGACAATCAGCCCAATCGACACCACTAAGTCTAAGATATGCATGAGTTGGCATGGAAATATAGTATGTTAGAGAGAACCAAGTTATCACATGATGTGGACGGTGGAATAATAACCAAATGTAAATGTCATGAAGACTGAACAAACTGTTAACCTGCTAATAAAAAAGGTGATTTGAGGTTTTCTTCCCCAAATTCACAAATTCACATGCAACATCTATGAATGACGCAATTAATTGGACTCTTTCTTATCATTGGGGATGAGATAATGCGGTTACAAAAACGTTGGAACAACTCTTAACCTTTTAGAGAATGTTTTAGAGTTGCAAACACTTCGTAGTAAATTACTTCAATTTGAAACTTTTCCTAGAATATAAGTTAACTAATTGTTGAATTCTTTCTTTTAGGAGTTAAAAGTAGTGGGTGTTATTGCTGTACGTGAGTGTGTTGCTTTGGTCTTGAGAGTTGAGTTTGTGTCGATGCATTTGGTTGGGTTTGTGATGGTGCACGTGGGACTGTTTGTTTTGTGCGTTTGAGTAGGTATCTTTGTCTGGATTTGAGTTCGGTTTGTTGTAGGGTATAATTTTCTTCAAAAGAACAAAGTTCTAATGGAGGCTGACTATTCATGCGAAGAAGCTCCCACTTTAACCTGCCTAAGTAAAATGATAACTGTTTCAAAGAAAATATTGTCAACATGAAAACAACTTCACACTCAACAACCATATATAGACTCTTCAAACAATTTTCTTCAATCCTTTGACAAAAAGGATTAAAAGTTGTAAGAATACTGCATTACATTAAGGCTATTCGGATTGAACCTCGATTAAACTTCATAAGAATACTTCATTCAACAAGAAAACATAAAGACCTTACCCTACCAGTGTAACAAAGACACTGAACCTACAAAAGCAACATAAGCTGACCCAATTAAGCGTTTTATGCAGTTAAGTCTTCCTTTTTCTCTTGTTGGTCCATGGTATCAGAAAGAGCTATTCCTATGGTCTCTGGCAAACAGACCAAAGTCAAACAGGACGACATTATAATCACTCCAAACACGCCATATGAGAAAATCTCATTCTTCCTCCCCGCAGATATAAGAAATGGGCAGAACACGTTACCAAACACAACGGCTTGCCTCACCAACGAGGTCGAGGTGTTCCGTACACTAGTGGGAAACACCTCTACGACGTAAATGAGAAACACATTATAAGCCGTGACAGAACCGAAAAATGCTACCAATGATATCCCCACCTTGGCCACTTTCAGCTCAGTGCTAACCACCCCACACAATATGCAGCATATCCCACTTGCCACTGAGAATGCAAGAATAGACGGCTTTCTTCTGCAGTTTTCCAACAAGTATGTGGCCACACAAGAGGGTATTTCCATAAAGGCATTAAACACCACTGCCAAGTATATGTTGAACCCCAAGTTCCCCACGGCCAAAGGCATGCCATAATACACCATGCCAATCCCAAGACCAAGCACCATTATTGCCACTACCCTTTTGCGAGCCCAACTTCGCTCAAACAACTCTCCTATTGATGAGTACAGTTCAAAAATTGACTTCTGTTTAACAACACGAACTTTTAGTAGCCCTGCAGTTAAATCAGGACCATTTTCCACTGAAGGATTAGATATTCCTTGAAGCATTGCCATGGCTTCTTTCTCTCGACCTTGCATGAGAAGCCACCTTGGAGACTCCGTAACAAAGAGGTAAGCAATCACAGAATAACAAATACCAGGAACGGAGGTCCACACATAAAGAGACTTCCATGAGGAATTTCTGTTGAAATAAGCTATTCCAGGCAGTATCATATACCCCAAAGTGAAGAAGAAATACTCAACAATCCCCACAGTAAACCTCCAGTCTGAGCTCACTTTCTCCATGAGCAACACCAAAACACATGTCCCAATGGATGAACGCCAAAACCCAATGAGGAACTTGAAAGCGGAGTAGGTCCAAACGTTGGTAGAGAAGACAATGATAGCAGAAGCTAAGGACATGAAGAAACAGGAGAGAAGAAGGAGGTTCTTTCTTCCAAGAGATGTGTCAGCCAAGGTGGCAAGAAGAAAGGAACCAATAAGGGAGCCAAGGAAGAAAGAGGACTGAGGTAAACCTGTGATGAAGCTGCTGGCACATGCAAGGCCAAACTGTGATATGATTGTCTTAGAAGAGGGTCCATCCCATGCCCAAGATGAGTCTGGGAGCTTGCAGATGTCGGAATATGCGTTGCATGTTGTGGGATCTGTGCAGTGCCAAGATGGGTACTCGTCAGAGTAGATTGCCATGAAGGATTGCTGTGCATCGAAGTACATAGCAGTGGACACAAGGATGCACTGCATCATCCCTGACCAGCCAAATCTTCGCAAACCTTTTTCTATCAGTTCCTCCGAATACTGAATCAAGTTTTCCTCCACAACAGCATCAGAGTTTGTGAAAACTGCAGCTGAATCTTCCATCTCTCTTCTGCGACTGTAGCAACAGGAGCAGAGGCTTGTGGATACCAAAATGGAAGAGGAGACGGGCACTGTTCTTGAATCAAAAAGAATGATGATACACTGAGAACCGTTCTTGTTTTCTACTCAATAAATTATTATTTTACTGAAAAAAAAAACAGTTGTAAAATAAAAGCACTGTCTAAACACGACATCACGTAAAGCAAAGACTGATCATATTTAACGTTAGATTCATCGTACCTTCAAATGATAGTGAAATAAATTATTATTTTATTAAATAAAAGATAGTGAAATGATGTAATTCATATCAAAATATATTTTTTCTAAAAATTTTACTGTATGGAGTGCTAAACTATCATCGCCCAAAACAGAATACATCTATTTTACTGTCCATTCAAATAAATAATAATGTATATTAAATATAGAAATACAATTATAATATTAATATATTGAATTATGAAATAATTCTATTTTTCTTAAACTTTTAATATTATTTTCAATTCTAAATTTAATCCTTTAAGGATTTTAAGAAGAATAAAAATAAGCAAAGAGGTTAAACTTGTTTATCTTCAAAAGTTCTATTCTCTTCTATTATAACCAAGAAACATCACGCAATGTCTTTTCCTTGAAGTTTAACTATAAATTGTAAATAATTTGTTATTCATATTACTATCATTTAATCGAGTAGTTGTGATCAAACATACTAATAGCTAAACCGATTAAACAGCTATAACTTGCTTTTCAATTTTACCAATTAGAAAATTAACAATATAGATTACAACATAAAAATATTTCTCGTATTTTAATAAAAAAATATATTAACTAATTTAATAAAGGAAATTAATAATTTTAAAGCAAATGAAAAATGGCGTAATGCAATGTCATTAGAAATTTTAATTAAAAAACAAGAAAAATTGTCGTTGTTTTGGCTCCAGTTAAAGTAGCAAGATTTGAAATAAAAGGCCAACCCTTAATACTCAACAAATTATGTATATGATTGCAAAAAATTTAATAGCAAAAAACAAGGAAATGACGCACCTTCAATCCAAAATCTTAAGACATTAGGTTTGTGGATCTTCTTTCTTATATGTTACTCAACTTTCTTATTTCTACTCGATGTGGAACTTAAACTCACACTTGAATATCTATAATCCTACTCTAAGAATAAGGTACAAACAAGAGTCAGACTCTGCTCCAAATTTCAAACATTTAATATATGTCCGTATGTAAACTATTTTGACAAAATACTATAATATGAGTTTATATGACGTTTTCCTATATCTACATTTAATATAAAAAACAATTCAATAGAATATTTGTATAATTAATAATTGATCTTCTTTAGAATATAGTAATATGAAAGTGATCATAAACCACCTTTCACACTTTCTACTTCTCATAAAATAGAAGCTTGGCTGCATTTTCAACTCTAGGTTTTAGGTTAATATATATGGAACTCAAAAGTTCCATCTAAGGTCTCTTTGTTTGGAAAGTGACTTTAAATAGAAACCCAACAAAAGTTGAACTTGTTAAAATGAATATAAATATATTGAACGATGACTTATGTTCTTTGTGTCATGCAGTTGCACAATTGGTATCACGTATGCTATTTACTCATAATCATGCATATCAAATCTAGAACAATACATGGTGATTGGGAAAACACAAGGTGTTTCCTGCTAATTGCATTGAACAATTTTGGCAACATATTGGAGACGTGGCTAGATTGGGAGGGAAAGATATTTAAACCATTGTTAGACTTGTGTTGTGGTTCATTTAGTTGGTAAGATTATAATCATAACCTATTATAATAAAACACTTCAATTCTAACTTATAAACGCTTTTATATGTCTATATTTAGAATATTTATCTTACAAATCTTTTATTTAAGGCGTTGTTTTAATCAAATTTGATGTTAATATAATCATTTAAGTTTATATTTTATCTACTTGAACATATTATTAGAAATCTAAATATTTTTTTCAGAAAAAAGAGGAATAAGTGAAGAAATAGGTAGAAAAATCTTTGAAAGATGAAGTCAAAATCGTTTTGAAAGAAAACCTGTTAGTAAGTTTAAGTATAAAGAGATATTTAAATTCACATATTCTTAAAATTTTTAAAAATAAGTTAAATTATCAAGCTAAAAAATATAAGAATAAAAACACATTTTTTTTTCTTTAGTTTTTTTGTTAAGTAAATAGAACACCACCTATAGGAAGAAAAAAAATTAGTCTTTAACAAATAAGCTGAGAAAATGAGCTAGCGAATCAGTTTGTATTTTTTTTTTTTAGATTTCACTTTTTAAATATATATATATATATATTTTAAATGGTTAATTAGTGTTTTTAAACAAATGAAAATTATTTTTATATGTGAAAATTTTTAACTATAAATAATAATTATAATATTTTGTACCGGCCACGCAAGACGCCATCCCTCTTAACAATTGCACCACCTTCATGGAATTTAATATTAAGGAAAACAATCAATCTACATGTTTAATATTTACTTCTATTTCATTTTCATTTATTTTCTATACTTTTAGTCAGTCTTTTGAGTGATTCCAAAAACATTCTAAAAACTTAATGTTCTTTCAAATGTTCTAAAATCACTTCTTGGTACACACAATCAGAATATCTGAGTTTGAAATTAGAGAGGAAAAACCCAATAACCTTGATTTTGACCTTTCATCACCACCAACAGTCATAAATATCAGTTCACATCAAGAGTTCGTGATTTTTTTTTTTTTCGTTTTTATTCTGATTTTATATCCTTATTTTGAAACTGTTATCTCAACTCACGTTAAGAAGAGTGATATATTTTATTATCACATAATATTTTATTGCATGAAGGAAACGTAAACCAAGTCATGAACTATGAACTGTTGTATTAAAGTATAACTTTATCATGAAAAATGATAGAAAATGTAATGTGGTAAATCTTACAAGCATTCGCGTCTAAAAATCCTCTGCCACTAGCAATAAACACAAACACAGAATTGAAATGGAGGACTCGGTTAAAGATGCAACTAAGTGTAGTTCTGATCAGCAACAGAAGATGAGTGTGTCATGGGATGAAATGATAGAGAAGGGTTTGGAGAACTTTGGGTGGACACAGTTCCTTCAATGCATCCTTGTGTCAGTGGCAATGTATTTCGATTCACAACAATTATTCATAGCAATCTACACTGATCGTTACCCAACATGGCATTGCACCAACCACACCTCAACATGCACCTCACGTTCTGACATCTGCAAGCTCCCAAACTCATCTTGGGCATGGGATGGACCCTCTTCCAAGACAATCATATCACAGTTTGGCCTTGAATGTGCCAGCAGCTTCATCACAGGTTTACCTCAATCCTCTTTCTTCCTTGGTTGCCTTCTTGGTTCCTTTCTCTTGGCCTCCTTGGCTGATTCATCTTTGGGGAGAAAGAACATGATCGTTCTCTCTTGTTTATCAATGTCCATAATTTCACTCATCATCATCCTCTCCACCAACATTTGGATCTACTCGGCCTTGAAACTCCTCATTGGGGTTTGCCGATCATCCATCTCCACATGTTGCTTAGTGTTACTCACAGAGAAAGTGAGCACTAAGAGGAGGTTTACAGTGGGGATTATAGAGTTTGTCTTCTTCACATCAGGGTACATGTCCTTGCCTGGTGTAGCTTATGCCAACAGAAATTCTCCATGGAAGTATCTTTACGTGTGGACTTCAATTCCTGCTATTTGTTACTCTCTCATCGCTTACCTTTTTGTCACCGAGTCTCCAAGGTGGCTTCTCATGCAAGGTAGAGTGAAAGAAGCCATCACAATGCTTAAAGGAATTCCAGAAAATGATGTAATAAATATGTCCACATTTAGTACTCGACCATGTACAGAAAAAAGTCATCTTGAAAAGGATGAAGACAAAAAGAAAGAAGAGGTTTCATTTTCCCAACTCTACTCATCAATAGCAATGTTGTTCAAAACAAGTTGGGCTGCAAAACGGATGGTGGGAGTTATGGGGCTAGGTCTAGGCATTGGAATGGTGTATTTTGGCATGCCACTAGCAGTGGGAAACTTGAACTACAACATTTACCTTGCAGTTGTGTTCAATGCCTTGATGGAAATACCCTCTTGCGTGGTGACCTATTTTTTGGGAAACTGCTCAAGAAGGTTATCCATTCTTGCATTCTCACTAGGAAGTGGGATATGTTGCATGGTGTGTGTGGTCATACGCAGTGGACCAGAAGGTGCCAAGATGTGGCTAGCAGTGGCATCATTTTTCTGTGCATGCACAGCTTTCAACGTGTTTCTGATATACATTATAGAGCTATTTCCCACATGTGTGAGGAACACTACAGCATCACTTGCGAGGCAAGCTGTGGTGTTTGGTTGCATATTCAGTCCATTTCTGATATCTGCAGGGAGGAAGAACAACCTTTTCTCTTATGGCGTGTTTGGAGTGGTTATAATTTGCTCCACTTTCACATTGTTGTGTTTGCCAGAGACTAGAGGAATGATTCTTTCTGATACGATGGATCAACAAGAGAAGAAAGAAAGTTCCTGCTAAAGTGTGGATTCTACGTAGGATAAAGATGATGAAGTTAAAGAATATGTAAGGAGAAAGAAGGTAATATGAATCTTTTCTACAAGTTTCTTAGATTTGTTGCTTGGTAAAAAGTCTCACATCTTTGATTAAAGATGGTGTTTAAAGTCTCACATTTTTAAATTTTTAATTAAAGATGGTGTTAAATCTCTTATATGTTACATTATTTCATTTTAATTTTTATGGTGATTTATGTTGTCTTCTCAATATTAATGAAGAAAGAAAAGTTTTCTATTCTATACACCAATTTGTCAAATATAATATACACACGCACTATTGTTCAAGTGGGTAAAAGCTCTGAAGTTCAACCTTTGGAGTATTTAGTTGGAAAATTTAGGTTAACATTTTGTAACTCCGTGTATGTTCGATTTGATTTGTAACATCTTTTATTTTACTTGGGAAAGTGAATATTATTTAAATAATACTTGAAGAATTGTTTAAAAGAAAAATTAAAACATTTATATTTTTACTAGAAAAAGTTAAGAGAATTCTTCTTTAGTTTAAGATATAATGGAATTTAAATATATTTCAAAAAAATAGAAAACAATGGAGATGATTGATACAAGAGCACCCATTCTCATCACACACCTCACCAAATTCTGTGTTTATTTATAACTGTGATGGTTGTTATTTTTTCTCTTTAATAGTGTTAGAAATTTCATAAGGGTAGATATTTATAGTAGAATGGAAAAAGAAATCAAAACCACAAAATAAATGTAACTAATTATTCTAATTTTAAGTATGTGAGTTCTCCAAATGCATTGTTTTCTTTAGCTTCCTTATAACTATTTATCCTAATTTTAAGTATGTGAATTCGTCAAATGCATCTTTTTTTATTCGTTTTCTTGTAGCTCCACCTAACTAGACTTATTCAACATTTTGAAGTCTCATTGTTTTTTTTCCAGTAAATCTATAAAACACATAAGTTTTAAGGTACATGAAAGGCGCCTTGTAACATTTGGTTATTCTTAAGAGTAAGTTTGTATATTAAAATTTTACCAACAATTCAATACCAAACCCCTTGCATTTTTATTGAAAAAACCAAAAGATTCTTTTCACTTAAGTAAACTATTTTAGGTACACTACCTAAAATTATAATGCTTGAAAGATCCATTCATTCAGGAAATCATAAGTTACAACAATTATTATTCAATTCATATGTGCCATCAAAGTTGTAGTTTCCTGACATTTCTTGCAGAAGTATCAATGCAGATTGTTGTGCATACTCTGGAGGGCTTCAAGTGAGTTGGAAGATCCAAGTATGCCAATATATCTGGGTTTCATCAACATAATAATTAAAGGGGTTATCAACATGATACAACTACTCAATGCAAAGTTTGAATCACAAATCAATGAAGCAGATACATAAAAAGAAATATTGAAGATGGAAGTCAACTTAATAATCTTTTGTTTTACCTTAAATAAAGATTTATAAAAGGCAAACATTTCAAAACAATATCAAAGCTAACTTTCTCAAAAAGCTTAAATTGTTAAGAGGGAGCTTATAAATCCCATGCTACAAACTTTCCGGCTTGAGCTTGGATGACACACACGTTTACTCTACCTTATGAAGAAACATAAAGCCTGTTTGAATTCAGAAACAAATTTTTTATTTGTTTACAAAATAATTATAAAGATATAACTTTATCTTCACTCTATTTCTTATTTTGAACCGAGTACAATAAAAATATTTTACAACCACCATTCCCAAAATAATAATATTTTAAGGTTGTGATACACTAATTTATGATGGTATTTCAGGCTGAGCACAATATTCTTAGATCTTGTCACTGTTTCTCTCATTACAACCATTCCCAATATCAAACACTAATCACTGAGAAAATTAACCAAAGAAATTTGTTTTTCATCAAACATGAATTTAGTATAAAGTCTAGTGCAATAACAGATCATTTCATGCAACCTTCTACATGACCTAATTCTAAAACACACTGATAATTCATATAGAAAATTCTCACCAACTGACAAAGCTACCTTGTAAATAAACCATACAGAACAAGTATACCATGTTGTAGCTTTGTTATGTTCAATTGAGGTGCAAACATTGATTGCAATAAAATATGAAGAAAGAAAAATAAATTACCAGAAAGAGTATCTCATGTAACGATGCTCTTTACCTCTTATTGATTGTCTTGCTGATTTTGCCCTTCAACATCAATGCAGGGAACGCTGATTGCAACTTCTCCAGAGACATTTCGGAGGACAGTGGTTTCTATATGCATAGTAGATCTTGCTTCAGATAATTCCACAGCTTGCGTTTCTTCATTGTTCTGTGACTGTTTCAGTCGTCAGTATATGTGTGATGCATGACCATTGAGAATAACCACTAATCTAATTAAACAATTATTCAATTGAATAAATCTAAATTCTCCTACAGTATCTTCCTATGAATCCTCCTCTATATTTCCAAGATCATTTTATTCAATACTTTCCTTGTGGAAAATCAAAAAGATTTATACCCCGGATATATCAATAATGAATTCTATACATCCATTAATATGATTATGTTTACACTTAGAATCTCAAAAAGGTAATCAATTGATTTGTCATTAACGCTGAGCATGTGGACTTAAAAAAAGGTCAAGATTTAAACCATATTGGACATAGTAGTAACTTGCAAGCTCTCCTTCCCAAACAGTTATCAATTAAATAGTGATATAAAACTAATGAGCGAACAAAATTATGGAAGTTGCTGATATGATATCTACCTGCATAACAGATGTCTGCGTCCAAGATTTAGCTATGGTTAGTAAGGAGAAGCGGCAGAGAGGGCAGGTGGTGTGGCTGGCAAGCCAAAGATCAATGCAGCTCATATGAAATGTGTGGCCACATGCAGGTATCTGTTGAAGCCTATCCTCTGACTGGTAGTCCACAAGGCACACTGAGCATCTGCAACAAAGCATATTATACATGAAGAAAGCTGAAAATGAAAACATAGTTTCCTGGTCGAACAAATGAAGCTCAAAGCTAAGGTCATCACGAGCATCATTTGGGACATTTCTTTAACAGATTTCCTGACACCAGTTGACATTAACTCCAGAACACTGCAACATTGTCCTGTCCTTAAGTATTTACTTAACTTCAACTACAATATGTATATAAGTGGAAGGCAACTCAACTCTCTCCCTATGTGAGTTAATGTTTGGGATTAAATTAGACCTGAATAAAATTCTAAGATAGCATCAAAATCAATCCTAATATTTGTTATTACACCTATTTAACTAAAACAACCTAATAAGTTTTCGCTGAGTTAGCCCCAAAACCATATTCTAAGAAAGGGGAAAGAACAATGATTTAAGAGAATGAACTCACTGGGTATCTTTAACAGAGAAGCTTTCCTTGTAGAAAACAATGGGCAGCATCTCTCTGAGTTCTTTGTTCACGCCCAACTCAGCCTGGCAGAGCAGCACCCAGAAGCAAATTCAACACAAAGAAACGCGAATGAATGGAAATGGGTTAAAAAGAGTGTTCCTTTGCTTACAGTGGAGATGGCATTGTGGTTGCTTTCGTCGTCGTCGTTGTTGGGAACACCAAAGTGGGTGATCCAATGGAGCCTGGTTCGCGGTCGGAGGTAGAAGAGGTAGAAGAGAAAGAGGAGAATGAGAGTGAAGAAGATGGGCACACAGAAGATGAAGGCTCTGTAGAGCTTGAGTTCGGTTGAAGCCTCAGATCTGCTGCCGGCGGCGGCGGCGGTAGCCCAACAGCCGCAGGAAGAGTCGGAATCGGAACAGCCACAGGAATAACCTTCAGACATCACTGACTCCAACACACAACTTCCAACTTCCAACGAACACGTAAGAGAAAACCAAATTAAACCAAATTTATAGTGCGATTGAAGATGTTGTGTTGCGTAAGGACAGGGAACTGAATTATTCACCCCATCAAACACATAGCCACATCAAATTCCATCATCATTTCAGTGCAATTCACCACACAAACTTATTCATCATTTATTTCTTATGCATTTATTTCCTTATTTTTACCACCTTCTTGTCAAAAATATTAAATACTTTCGAAAATGTTATTAATTTTTTTCATCACATACAATTAACGTCAAAGCCTGACACGGTTAAAGTATTGAGAATAATGAGAGAGAAAAAATTTACCAAAAAAATTTAAATATCCTCACTATTTTAATTGAAAAAGAGATGATAAAAGGAAAGATACTGAGGGAAGTAATGTATATATAGAATGAAATTAGAGTAGAAGTAATGTACATCTATCATTATTCATAAATATTATTAAGTTTTACTTATTTTGCATAACAAATATTAAATGTGTTGTTGTTTAGGTAAAAATATATTATTGGGCTGAATCAAATTTTAAATTTGATCTATTCAAAATTTAAGGTTCAGATATGGATTTTTTTTCCCTCTTCCAACGTCTAGTAGATTTCATATCTTATTATCTTAGATAGTTTAACTTTATATTAGTTTTTTTAAAAGTTTATTTTATATAAGAAAATAATACACACTTATTTTTATTTTTACTCTTATTTGATATTATGACGTGCAAGAACATTGAGTTGGCGAGGCCGAAGGTTGAGAGATTTCATCTGATTAATGTAATTTTTTGTTATTTTATATAAGGACGAGTTTGTTATTTTAAAAGACAAAATGATACATCTAAATTTGAGAGGAAAAAAATAAGCAACACTATATTCCTTTAAAAGCGCTTTTTTGAAGGAAAAAGAACGGAGGACGAGCTTTTTAGGGAGTTTATTGTTGTCCATTTGTTGTTAACGAAGTTTTGTATTATTTTTTATGATTGTTGGCGGTGAATCAGAGGAGAAAGAGCTAATTTTTCGCTATTCCAAGATGCGTTATTCGTCATGTGTCATATAAGATAGGATAAGAGTTTTCTAAAGAAAATATCGTACAAAGTGTATTTTTTGTTCTTGAAATAAAATATGAAGTGATTATATGATCGGTTTTCATATCTAGTATATGTATATATGCATGTGAAAGTCCTTCTACTAAACCACTTAGATAAAAAAAAATCATTTTTTAGTGGATTTAAGATTGCTAGTTTCTATCTCATGTCAAAAATATGAAATACTTTCTATAAAATATTATTAAATTTCTTTGCCACATTGAATTAAGTTCTAAATCTAACATTAACGGAGATGTGAAGTGTTAAAAGAAAAGTAACTTAAATTTAATCAGTCATAACATAGTTAAAATATTGAGGAGAGAATGAGAGAGAAAAAGATTTACCAAAAAAAATTAAATATCATCACTATTTTAATTGAAAAAGAGATGATAAAAGGAAAAATATGGAGGAAAATATAGTATATATACAATGAAATTAAAGTAGAAGTAATATATATTTATTCTTATTCAAAATTATTAAGTTTTATTTATTTATTATGCACAATAAATATTGATATTTTTAAAATGTGTTGTTGTTTGGATAAAAATATATTATTGGGTTGAATATAAATTTAAATTTGATCTATTTAAAATTCAGGGTTCAAATATGGACTTTTTTTTTCCCTCTCCAACGTCTAGTAGGTTTTATATTTTATTATCTTGGATAGTTTGACTTATAGTATATTAGTTTTTTTAAAAATCTATTTTGTATAAGAAAAATAATACACACTTATTTTGATCTTACTCCTATTTGATATTATGATGTTGTGGTAGGAGATCACTAAGTTCTCAAGAATTAAGATTGAGTGACTTTATTTAATTGATGTAATGCTTTTTGTCATTTTGTGCAAGGATGAATTTGTCATTTTAGAAGACAAAATGATACATCTAAATTTGATAGAGAAAGTACAAGCAACACTTTATTTCCTCGAAGGTCTTCTCTTGAAAGAAAGAGAACATAGAACAAGCTTCTTATTGAGTTTATTATTGTTGTGCGTTAATGCTATTTATGACGGTCGTTTCGTGGTGTGTCCGAAGAGGAAGAGCTAACTTTTGACTATTCCAAGATACACTATTCCTTGTGTGTCTTATAAGATAAAGATTATGGTTTTTTAAAACAAACATCATACAAAGTATATTTTTTGTTCTTGAGATGAAACATGAATTGATTTTATTCATATTTGATATATATATATATGGGAAAATCTTCATACTGAAGCACTTATATCAATGAAAATATCATTTCTTAATGAATTTAAGATTATTAATTTCTATCTCATGTCAAAAATATGGAATACTTTCTATAAAATATTATTAAATTTCTTCACAAGTTAAATTAAGATCTAAACCTAACATTAACAGTGATGTGTTAAAAAAAATAACTTAAATATAACGAATGATAACACAATAAAAAATATTAACGAGAGAATGAGAGAGAGAAAATTTATCAAAAAATAAATAAATATCATCATTATTTTAATTGAAAAAAGAGATGATAAAAAGAAAAATATAGAAAAAAGTAAAATATGTATAGAGTAAAATTAAGGTAGAAGTAATGTGTATTTATTATTATAATTAATTTTTATTTATTGTGCAAAACAAATATTGATATTTTTAAAATATGTTGTTATTTGGATAAAAGTATATTATTGGGTTGAATAAAAATTTAAATTTAATTTATTTAAAATTCAGGTTCAAATATGGACTTTTTTTAGTCTCAAAAGTCTAATAGGTTTCATATCTTCATGTCTTCAATAGTTTGACTTATAGTCTAATACTTTCTTTAAGAGTCTATTTTATATAAAAGTTTTTCCCTATACATGCCCTATGACAAAAACTTCTTCAATAATATATTAGATAAATTTGATTTTTCAACTGTTTTCTTATTTAAGCAATTTATCCCATTTTTAGTTTAATTTTATTTATTAATTATATATTAAAGTTTTTAAAATTGTCAGAAATTTGTGTTGTCATACATTAATAGAAAGGATAAAGTTATTGGTTATGATTGATTTAAATGGAAAGGAAAGAGAAGAAAAAGGGAAGGGTAGAAATGAAAAAAAAAAAAAAAAAA
>Ga0209700_100456_pt1 | contig 75865 bp, 28 predicted proteins | sample SiratroredBW_FD_187528 | JGI IMG/M metagenome (GOLD analysis project Ga0209700, IMG submission 187528) | Root nodule microbial communities of legume samples collected from California, USA - Siratro red BW (SPAdes) (version 2) | ecosystem: Host-associated > Plants > Roots > Nodule | place: USA... | reverse complement strand
GAACATCTGTTTGCATAATCAACTGTGATTCTGGATTGTGTGTAATATACTGGATTGTGTTTAAACATATTAAATCTGGGTTAGCACAATCTTACACTGTAAACTGATTTCTGGGTTTAATTGATTTTTGGCTTTAATTGAATTCTGGGTTTAACTCTGATATATTCTGCTGTGCTCAATCGATTGTTTACCTGACAGTTCAGAATTACACAGCTCAATCGATTGAATAAAGAATTTTTATTCTCTACTTCAAGAATAAATCAAATTTGCGAAAAGTTTTCAAAGTTCAATTCACCCCCCCTCTTGAACTCGGTCTAAACCTTATTTTTCATATATCTAAGAAGCATCAACTCGATGAGCTCTTTACCACTGACGACACTTCCTCTCATCTTGTTCACAAATGTCAACTTCTGCATACACGACCCCGACTAGGAAGACCTTGTAGTTATCATGACAGCTATTGTCAACTAGCGAGTTCACAAGGTCCTTATAGACTAAGGAAGTTTAGTAGACGTCCTTTATTAGTCTACTTTCCATAAGCTTAACGTGCCCACGTCAATTATCAAGTCATACTTAGATCCTCTCATTGGATTTGTGGGAGAAAGGGTACATACCAGAGGTTATGTGGATTTGTTGATAACCTTTGGTAACAACAAGACGTACCGAAAAATGTTAACAGTTCGGTACATTCTTATAGAGACCGATACATCCTACAACGTATTGATTGCCCGGAAGACTCTAAATAACGTAGGGGTCATTGTCTCAACACCTCACATGGCAATGAAGTTTCCTTCAGAAGAAGGAAACATTATCATTGTATAGGCCGACCCCAAGGCGGCAAGAGAATGTTATTCCCAGAGTCTAGGTGAGTCCCTACTCTGTGAAAGATTCCAGCTTAACCTCAACAATATCTCCTAAGATCGAGGTACCCGAAGCATGAATCAATGATCAGTGCAATAGTGTAGAAGAATTACTCTCTTGTAGTGGAGGTCATGAATGCTACAATATTAAAAGGGATCATGTCCTTAACCCCAAAGAGGAGAAGAGTAAGGTCAACGAGGATGACATTGATCTCGACTTGAAAGCAGAATTTGAAGAAAATTCTCCCACCTTTGACGAACCGATGACCCAAGTTCAGCTCGGTTGTCAACTTGACCAATATACCAGAGTTGGGAAAACTATAAGTTGACTACTAAGAAATGAGATTGAGTGTGTGATAATTGTATATGTTGATTTGTTCATATGGAGTCCAACCGACATGCCAAGCATCGACCCTGATTTCATGTGTCACAAACTTGTCATACTTCCTCAAGCTAAGTCAGTCACATAGAGGAAATGCTAGCTGGAAGAGGAAAGGAGAGCGGTAGTGACCCATGAAGTAAATCAACTTCTCAAGGCTAACTTCATCAGGCCGATCACATATACCACATGGATTACCAACATAAAGTGATGGTTAAAAGATCAAATGACAAATGGAGAATGTGTATGGACTACACCGACCTCAACATGGCCTATCCAAAAGACACATATCCATTGTCGAACATAGATTGGTTGGTGGACAACATGGCTGGAAATGAGTTGTTCAGCTTTCTTGATGCATACTCTAGGTATAATCATATACAAATGTACCTTCCAGAACAAGATAAGACAACCTTTATGAAAAATGAGGAGAATTACTACTACAAAGTCATGCTCTTCGGTCTCAAAAATGCAGGGCCTGCCTACTAGAGCCTCATGGACAAGGTCTTCAAAGACCTCATAAGAAATACCATCGAAGTTTACGTTGTCGACATGGTGGTTAAGTCCTAGAAAGCTGAAGATCACTCCTTAGCTTTAGAAAAGGTTTTTGGTATAGTACAAGCACATGACATGCGTCTAAACCCAGAAAAAAGCTTCTTTGGGGTCACTACTGGCAAATTCTTGGGGTTTATGATCACCCAAAGAGGAATAGAGGCCAATCCAGACAAGTGTGAGGCTATACTAAGCATGAGAAGTCTGAGCTCCCTGAAAGAGGTACAACGGTTGAATTGGAAGCTCACCACATTCTCAAGATTCCTCTCCAAGCTTGTCGAGAAGGCCAAATTATTATACAAGTTGCTAAAAGGACCGCATAACTTCAAGTGGAGCAACAGGTGTCAGGAGATGTTTCATAACCTCGAGAGAGATATCGTTGCCTTACCAATATTGGCAAGCCCGCCCCACCACTCCACTCTCTATCTTTATTTGGTGGTATCTAGCTCGGCACTCAGTTCAATCCTCATCTACGAGGAGGGAAAGAAGCAACATCCAAGGTACTTCACTAATCGCACCCTACAATCTGTAGAAGAGCGCTATCAAGTAATTGAAAAGTTAGTGTGTTCAGCCTTGTATTCTTGACCCAAAGACTCTATGATTACTTTCAGAGTTTTGAGATCATAGTTCACACTGATTAACCCACTAAACAGTTCTTGAAGAAGCTCAAGCTTGCTGGCAGGATGACAGCTTGTGCAGTCGAATTGTCAGAGTTCAGCCTAAAGTATGAGAATAGAGGCCCTATGAAAGCCCGATTCTTTGCTGACTTCTTGACCTAACGCCCACAGATACAAGAAAGACATGATTGGTAGTCTCTTAGTGTTGATGGATCATCCAATAAAAAAAAGGGAGGAGCAGGAGTAATCCTCGAAGGTCCCAACGCGCTGACACTCTAAGCCATCTGATTTAGTTTTGAAGCCTCCAACGATCAGGTTGAATATGAAGCCTTAATCGCAAGGCTCCGACTTACGAAAGAGCTAGATGTCAGACAACGGAAGTGTCAAAATGAGTCCCAACTAGTCACAGGGTAGATAAACGGAGAATACTAGGCAAAAGAACCGTTGTTGCAAAAATACTATCACCTTGCCAAAAACCTAATCAAGCAATTTGACAAGTCCAGCATTTTCCATGTCCCAAGAGCAATAATCGAAAGAGTTGATGTCCTCTCAAAGCTCATTAGTACGAAGAAGGTCGGTCAACACCGAACTCTAATACAAGAGACATTGTCAACTCGAAGTTGGAACCACATCGACATCTTGCATATAAACTTGGGGAAAGTTAGTTGGATGACACCCATTGTTAGTTATCTAACTAATGACATCCTGCCCGACAATGATACGTAAGCAAAAAGGGTTCACTGATAAACATCATTTTATATTATGTATAACGGTGATAAGTAGAATATGTCCTCGCCAAAATGCACCAATGCACTCGGGTGCACGATGTATGGCAATCAAAGTCTTACGAGCTGGGTATAACTGACCCACTCTTGTCAAGATGCTCCCTCTTTCATTCTCAAATGCCCAGGGCATTAGAAGTTTGGGCCTCCCCACACTCTTCGCCACGAAGTGCTGCATCAAATAATCACACCATGGTCATTTACAACATGGGGCATGGATATCCTCGGACCTTTCCCTTTAGCCAAAGGGTAAGTCAAATTCCTTATCGTCACCATTGATTACTTCACCAAATGAATTGCACCCGAGCCATTGGCAACCATTATTGCTCAGCAAGGCTATATATTTTTATGAAGAATATCATATGCAAACATAGCCTACCTCATTACTTGGTGACCACAACAATCACCAATTCATTGACAAAGGCTTTGAACAGTTCTTACAACAACTTAATATCAAACATAGGGTCCCCTTAGTAGAGCATCCACAAACAAATGGTCAAGTCAAAGTTGCCAACAAAGTCATTTTGAATGAGCTCAAGACGAAGCTCGGTCAAGGCAAAGGACTCTGGGCCGAGGAGATTCTTGAAATTATCTGAGGATATCATTGCACTCCTCAATCATCTACCAAAGAAACGCCTTACGGACTCACGTATGAGTTGGATGTCATGTTACTCGTAAAACTCGGGGAGACCTCTTGATAGAGACAACACCTTAATGATGATAACAATGATTGCAACCTAAGGGTCAACCTCGACCTTATTTATGAAATATGAGAAGAAGCTCGGGTCCGAGAAGAAGCGACTATGCTAACAATAATAACAATAATATTAATAATAATAATAATGTTATTAATAATATTAACAATCACAATTATAAAATAATCATAATAAGAATAATAATAATCATAACATTATCATATAGATTGTATGGTGCAGCGGTCAAAGGCTCCCTTCAACATTCAAAGGTCCTGGTCTTTTTCTTATATTATATTGGTTAGATAAATGACATTATTTGATAAAAAAAACAATCTAAAAAGATTATTTTTGAATCCGTATACATAATCAAAGAAAGAACTTAATGATACACCAAACTAGTATAAAAAAAAACTCTTACACTTTTGAATAGTTTATTAACTTTAGATGCAAAACAAATCTCGTTTTTTTGTTCAATGTATTATGAACGTTGCTGTAATCTTCAACGACATCCTTATCTAATCAAAGGCATGAGGAAGTACGACACGTACAATAGCTGCAAAAAGAAACCAAACATCAATACAATATATATGTTCTGTATAAAAGAAAAGACAAGAATATAGGGCAAGCATTTTGGTAATAAATTTATAAAATGTCCTCATATGCTTTGCTCCTCCGACGATGTTTAATTTTCTCACATGAACTAACTACCTTGGATATAAATATTGTTTAAGAGTATTACCTTCCAAATGAGCATATAGTAGGATCTTATGGAAGCTTTGTCACTCAAATCTACAAATTTGGCCTGATACCAGAGAATTGAAGCAAGAACAGCATGTCCCAGACCCTACAAGTTTCACATTGAAAAAATTTTAAACATTAATTATAGAAAAGATATAAATATATACATATTTATATATATCACTTTTGTAAAACAATAATCTACTACACTTGTCTTATCATCTAATGATTCAATGTTTACCCTACTAGAAGAAATGCAATTATAGATACCTATAATATCATAAGCTAATAATATTAAAAATATTGGAGTTTGGTACACTTCGTTATACTTTGTATCTATGAAGAGTCTGCAAGGGAAAAAGAAACTATGTGTGCCTTTAGTTTGTTTTCTCGCAAATAATACAGTTAAATTTCTGTTTTATTAGACTTCCTAATTGAAATAAAAGTTCCCCTCTTAAGAGAAAAACAAATAACTTCTAAGACGAAGAAAGATACATTACAATCGTAATTACAATCTATAGATGTGATAAGTATATTACCGTGACAATTTTAGCCCAAATAGATGTGATAAGTATATTACCGTGACAATTTTAGCCCAAAGGAAAGATGATGAGAGTCCTGCCAGAATGGCAACTCCAAAAGCAGATTCCAAAATGGAAACACAGATCCAGAATACCTAATTAAGGAAGATTAGTTAGGAACACATCAAAGAGGTACATAAGAGGACACAACTAACTTAGCTCATATGTTTTATTAAAAAAGAAAACATACTTTTTTTTGACCTAAACGTGTTGAAAATGATTGGATGCCAAATGCTTTATCTCCTTCAATATCAGGTATATCCTGTATAAAGATCCAATAAAATATTATACTCATCACATATTGGACCAAAAGTTAGATTTTGGAAAAATTTATGCTTTACAAAAGAATAAACCTTTACCTTGAACAGTGCTATACCCAATGAGTATATGGTCGTGAATGCAACAAAAAACATCAGTGTCTTCGGAAAGGCAACTGTTCTCTTCAACACAAAAGTCTGGACAATTTCACACAAATCATTCATTAAAAAAATATTCTTGCATTCATGTTTCTTACTTTGATTAATAATATGAAAAGGCTTATTAGTGAATATAATATTCCTAGGACCATATGGAAAACATTTAGTACATAAAAAGGAAGGTGAATGTAATATAGCTTATAATTGCCAATAATTAGCTAGTTGTAGGCTATATTGTTGAAGTGAGATAGCTATAGTTGAAAAAAATTAGCTTTTAATATATTAATCAGTCCCAAGTAAATAAAAGTGAAACTCGTTCTTTTTGTCTAAAAATTTAGCTTTTCTATTTCTCATTCATATCTCAATTTTAGAAGCAAATGGATTAAATATATTAAGGTGTAGGGGTATTTACTCATATATACTTATTCAAATATCGTGATTTGGGACAAGGATTTGTTCTTATTTCTCATTACAAGCATATAAGCTAATACATTAGTCTAAACTAAGGTCCATAAAAAAAATCATATTTAGTTATAGGACAAACCTTCATGTGATAGAAAAACGAAATGGGAAATATAAGAGCCAACGTAGAAATGATGCAAATTGCAGCAAGCACTGGATTTTTCTTCCATCTCAACAGGGGACCCTGAAAAGTTACAAAATAGTGTTATCACAATAAAAAAGAAAAGCAAGTTATGTGTTGTTTAGAAAATATTAATTTATCTTCATCTAACAAATTAATCTGCATTTGAATAATGAATTTTAATTGGATTAGTTAAACTTTATAGCTATGAATTTGACAATACCAGTAATGATCTTGAAAAAGAATAATATTATTTATAGATAACTTTTAACTGAAAAAATTGTATCTTATAACCTTTTTACATACTTAATATAAAAGTGCTGCACAACTTCAGTAGTGGGTCCAAAGAAAGGTCACACTGTTAAGTGATATTTTAAAATATATTCGAGAGAAAATTTAGGTTATCATAAGTATTGTTAATGAAAATTCGAAAAGTCCAGGCTTATTAGGATCTCACAATTTTCCTTGTCTTTTTTATATTTATATAGTTTTTATCAATTTATATTCACTTAAGCAAAGACATTCATGGTTTACAATAAAATGGAAGCACGATTGAATCAAAGGTTAAATACGGATAGAAAAACACAAAACGAAAAAAGAACTTAAGTTAAAAGAAACGAGGGGTGTAAACAGTAACATTAAGTATTTGAAAGAAAATTTAAGAATTTTAACTTCAATATTCTCCAAATTTAGTTTTTTTAAGCCTAAGAATAGGTGAAAGTATTCGAACTAATAGATCCAGGATTAAATTTCGAAAACTAAATTTCTAGTTACGTGATAAGGTGATATTGTAAATCTCATTTTAATTAGAAATAAAAGTTAATTTATAACATATGATTGAAGACAATTTTTATTTTTTAAGTTAGTTTTATAAGAATCTTAAATTTAAATTTATTTTTTAACATGGTATTAGAATCTATTTTAATAAAATTGAACGGATTTATTGGACCATCATTTACAAATAAATATTTAATCTGTATAAGTTGAACAATCTTAACATAAAAAGATATATTGGAGACTGATAAAAAAAATCAATTTATGACATGACATATAAGTAAAGACCGTCTTTATCATTGATTTTTTTTTAAAATAAGTTAAACTAAACTCACTTCCTAATAATACATGACAATACTTGGGTATTGACCAATTATGTTAAAGAGTTTTCTATTTCTGCAATTTGTAATTCTTTTTCTTTATTATGTTCTGTGTTTGAAGAAGAAGAAGCTTCTTGTTGCGAAGTTCTAATCATTATTTGTCTCTCTTTGTTTCTTAATCCTATATCACTTAAGGTTCTAAGAAAATTTGACATTCTTAGTCTTTCCTTGGTTTCCATGCTACGGGACCACTGCTGACCAACGGTCTTACTACCTCTCTCAGGCTTTACTACCGGGACCACAGCTGACCAACGTATAAACGCCTCTCAGCGCAGAAAAAAAAAAATGTAAAATCGAAAAGAACTCACCTTGATTGAATAACCGCTCCATGACACAAAGAATGATAGAAGACCCCAAAATAGTGGCCAAGAACCTATCATATAGCTACTCAAAAAACCCTGAAACGAAAGAATAAAGCAATAAGCCTCATCTACTATATAAGGAACATATATGTATATTGTTGTAAAAAGGGATGAATATGTGTTGAACCAGGATTCCAGATGAGACAGTAATAACAACACCAGTTGTAAATGAAAATGCCCCAGATGGCAATGGAAGAAATGGTTTGTTTATCTGCGAAAAAACAAAACAGAGATTAATAAAACACAAAGCAATTAATACAGTACTTCCTTCAAAAAGTTTTAAGCTACAAAGGTGGCATGTTTTCTTCACCATATCAGAGGATATATTATTTAGGAAGCCATCATTAACCAAATATATAAAAGATACAATAGTTTCACATTTTCTAAATAACTAACTTTAGGTAAACTACACTATAATTTTGTCTTTGACATATTTTTTAATGGAATAATACAAAAGCCTAAAAGACCTAAAAAGTAATAACTTATTCTGGACTCAAATTATTTATTTCTAATAGTAAGTTTCTTACCCTGTCAATATCAAGGTCATACAATTGATTCACACCATTAACATAGAAGTCCATAAGGGTGAAAGGTAGCAGAGCCTGAAACATTAAAAAGTCAGAAAGTATTAACAAAGTTAAAGGATTTTTTATAGTTGAATATTTAATAAAAACAATACATTTGGAGTCTCACCTGTAATACACCAATGAAAAATAAAGTAGATATATCTGATAGTCTCTCAACTGCCAGCAGTGATGCAGAAATTGTACTTAAGGTCTGTCAGACAAATAAAATTGAAGCATTTAAAATTTTAATATATTACCCACTGCTCGAAGAATATGAGAAAAATAATATCCAGTCGTAAAAAGTAGATCTAATATCTCATATAAAAATTATCCGTTTATAATATTTGATGATTATTTGCAGATTTTGAATAACATAATGGATTTATCAAGTTTAACAACTCATAATAATATATAGTTACGTATTGGGTTCAAACAACTATAAATATTTTTATAGATATTTGATACTTATTTATTTAATATTTAATAAAATTATTTTTATATTTTTACTGACTAAAATATCAAAGAAATTTTGTACAGGTGAGTTTTTTTTATGCTCGACCCAGAAAGCTAAGACATCATTTTGATAAATTTTTAGTTGAGTCAAAACTTGATTTTTTTAAAGTCAATTTCAGAATACTTTATAAAGTTTTAGCTAGAGTCCTAATAAGAATATTTGACGGTTACTGTAGAGTCTGGATAAATACTATTTTCAGATCGTGAGTCTTATGATACTCACTAGAAGAAAAATTGTCGCATCATTATTAGCAACAACTTAATTCTTGATTATATTTTGTTCTTATTGTTGCTAGAATAGTGTTGTAGAAAAAAAAATTTAAGTATGCTTTGTGATTGAAATAATCTAATCTCTCACATCAGAAATGAGTAAATTTTTGTTAGTAGATCTAAAGTATGATCGTGTAAAAATGCATGCCTAGGGTAGTTTTGACAAGATATTTAAGCATGTTTATTGGTGAACCATCTCTCTTTCTTGAGAACTTACCTTATGTATTATTTTATCGTTTGTTATCGGTGACATAAATTGTGCCGAGACAGAGATCAGGTGGGTCAATTCACAATCAAATTGCTACAATTGGGTTGTTGCACTCTTAAGTAGAAAGAGTTGCACTTAACCACTAACTATAGCGTTTAGCCTAGTGATAAGTGCTCGATCCAACAATTGGTATCAGATATAAGGTCATGAGTTCAATTCTCAGCAGAGCAATTGTTGAATGAGAGATTGTTGCGGGTGACATGAATGAGAGACTGTTGCAGGTGACATGAATTGTCCTATGACGAAAGTCAGGTGGGTCAAGTTAAGATTTTTCTTTGGTCTAATTTTATTATAATTATTGTTGTGTATTGCACTTGTTACATGAGTGATCAATGCACTTGCTATTAAACACAAAGTGTTAACAACGAGGTCATTCATAATAAAGACCCCTGAGATCACTTACTTAAATGATAGTGAGGGCTCCAAAAGTCACTTATAGTAACAACCCTCGATATCACTTCTAATAAAGACTCTCGAGGCCACTTACATACATAATGATGAGGGCCCTAAGGTCACTACTCATAGGAAGGGTCACTAAGGTCACTTACATAATAAAAGTGAGGCCCTTCAAGCTCACTTATAGTAAGTTCCTACCAAGGCCACTCATAATAAGGGCTCCCGAAGTCACTTACCTACATGATAATGAAGACCCCAAGGTCATTTATAGTAGGGCTCTCCCGAGGTCACTTACATACATGATAATGAAGGTTCTTAAGGCCACTCATAGTAAGGCTCCTAACAGTTGAGTACAACCTACTCAGTCACATACCAACAATTATTTAATAATAAGGTTTGGGTACAACTTACTCGGTTGCATACCGACAATTACTTAATGGTAAGGTCATGAACAACCTACTAAGTCACATATTAATAATTACTTTAATGATAAGGGTTGGTATAACCTACTTGGTTAGAGACCAATGACATAACCTATTCGGTTACAACTTAATTAATGGTTTCGGCCACATGTCACAGTTCGGTGACAAACTTCAGTTATATTCAATAATTTGGAGCATATCCCTTTTAATGTCGATTTTTGCTAGTTCGACAACTTTGACCTCCAGTCTCACCTCACTCTTGTTAAGTTTCCCAATTTCTTCTCAAAAAAAGGTGGAACTCGAGCTTTGACCTCATTCAACTTATTCCCCAACTCCTCGGTACCTTCAAACCTTTAATAACCCCACCTTGGCTTCGAGGGCCTTAATTATATCCTAGCCTTATGCAATTTTCAATGACTTGGTAATAAGAGTATAATCCATCTCAAATTTATCTTTCAATAGCTATTGGTTTTTATGCTCTAATTTCCATGTTTGCGGCCAACATAACTTTGGCAGAATCGAGACATCTGACCACGATGACTACCTTTAGTAGCATAGGGGTTGGGAAACTTACACTGCCTACGACATCTCACACCATATTCACTTGCATGTTCATGTGTTATAGTGAGTTGGTGTTAGTAGCTGTAGTGGATACAATAATCCACTCAGGTGAGAGGTCCTTTCATCCTCGGACTATCAACTCTGGTGGAGGAGGTTGTCTATGCTCAGACATTGGGGAAGGACGATGAATAGTTGACAGATTGGGTCAAAAAACAAGTGTTTTAGGTGTTGGAGATGAAGAGTTAAAACGCTTAGACATGATGTTTAACTAAGCTTCCCAATGTTTCATTTCACAGGGGTTTGAAACATCATGTCCTAGGACAACGTGGTAGCGATCAAATGAAGCATCATTTGCCTAAATGACGTCACGATTTAAAACTCTAAACCTCATTATTACTTCAAAAACCCCTCACTAATGCTCTTTGAAATTTAAATCTTATCCTAAAAGTAATAATTATATTAACCTCGATCACATGAGCTCAGAAAATGGTTACAAACAATTCAACCTATAACAAGCCATCAAACCATGACTTCAAATACAGTTTGGTTTAAACATGTCATCTAAAAAGCTTCTAAACTACCAAGTTCAACTTTAAGCTCATTCATTATCTACATCAAACTCTGAACTTGAGGAGCTTATATATTGTCCAACACCCGAAATATATAAAAAAAATAATACTCAATTAAAAAAGATGAGTATAATATTTAATATGATATTACCCACTTATAATAAACTAGTAACCTTTAATCTATTATTAAGTTTAAGAACCCATACAATAATTACTTGTTAACCTAAGTGTTTATAAATACAATTTCACTCTCGAAGAAGTATAAACGTTCAATTTCATATTTACTCTTTAATACTCAATATAATTATGTCTACAGATTTGATGAATTTGAATGTTGAAAAATCTTCTACAAGTTGAGTCTATTTTGAATATTCAACCAACAAAGCTTTGAACATCACTTTTAAAATACTTTCAACTTAATTAAAATTGAACTTCCTTAATATTAACCTCAAAATATCTAAAAGAATTCCGTCTCAACTTCCAATATATAACTATATCCAAAGTAGTGTTTCATACAAATAAATTGAATTAAGTATTAACTATAACATTTGAATTACGGAGTAAAGCATAAGAGTATTGAACTTACCCGACCAAACATTGTGTAAGGATAAATAAACAAATATAACGCAACAAGGAAACGTTTTACTGAGCCAACAATGCCTTCTGATTCAGAAACAGGAGATTCATCAGACTCAAAAGATTCTTTTGAGATTGCTTTGGGAATATATTTCTTGTCGTTTTCTTCATACATAGACCCTCCTTCAACACTTTTGAACCGATTGTTAATACTCAGTTGTTGTTGTTGAGACCTCGAAAGATTATATTCTATTTGATTTTTCCTTTGGTGTATTGAAGGTTTTGGTGCAAAAGAACCTACAACACAAATGCAGTATCAGTGACCATGCACAACAAAAGTAAAAATGTTTGGTCTAGTCTTGAAAACCATTATTTTTTAAATAACTTAAAATGTTTTGAACAATTTATTTTTGACATTGTTCGTCAACTATGGTCGCTATATACCCTTGAGGGCTTTGAAAAATAAAAGTCATATATAATTATTTTTTATATTTTTTCAAGAATAAATTCATTGGTATATTCACGTTAGCACATTGCTATTGAAGGCTCTCTTGATATCCAAATGAACTTAAAATTAATTGATTGATCAAAATATTCATTGTGAAAGAAAATAAAAATTAACGCAAATTTCTATATATTTTGTACTTTTGTGTATAACTTTGATCACTTAATCGTTCTATTATTTATTGCGTATTTTATTATTATCACTTTTTTTTAACTTTTTATCACTTTTTAATTTTTTCATTATTTATGGAAATAATAATAAAAAAAAGGACTTTATGCGCATGTCATTATATTCTCAATATTCAGTGTTCAACCTACATATTTACATCTCATAATGACGACAGTATTTAATAATATTTATATTTCTTAATGACGACAGCATTTAAGAAATGCTAATAATTCTGTAGTGATTAAGACCATAATATATCATTAAAAGACGTATTAAATACTTTTAAAATATTACAAGAGTAAAAAAAAAATTACATCCATCCTTGCAATATTAATATCAAAATTTGCCAAACAAAGAGAGAAAAAGTAATTTAAATTTATCAGATTTCAAAGTTATGTAATTTAGCTTGCAATAATATATAGTAAGATCAATATTCGCAAAACAAAAGCCCAGAATTATCAGTACTATGTTTTCTCTTTGTTATGTACTTTACCATTGTCATAAAAGGTAAAAGTATCTGAGTATTACCTTCAGACGAAGAAAAAAAAAGTGAAAGTAAAAAAAATATTTAAGTTATAAAAAAAGGTTAATTAAAGAAAACAGGGGATATGTGAGACATACTTGCATAGGAAAAATTCTTGTTGAAATGTTTGCTACGCCCAAGATCTCCTCCTACAAGTACCAACGGTTAATAATATTAGTAACCATAAAACTTGTAAAAAAGAAACCTAGTTTTACATCAATAATGGTTGAAATACACTAAGTAATTGTTCTCGCAAAATCAGAGATTTTGGTACCTTTTGTGAGTGAAGAGACATTATTAGGAGAAAACCTTAGAGACATCGAAGCCATGGAAACTGAAACTTATGACAACAAAACTATCTGATGAAGAACACCCAAGTGCTGAAGAAGACGGAGGAAGTAAGATTTATATACTATACTGAGTTTCATTAATTTATTTATAAGTTCCTTTCGTTTGTACCATTCTTTCAAAGATAAACTAATAATATAATGTAACAAATGAATAAATAGCCGCCTTGGAAAAATTGGTTCATAAAAGTGGTCAAAGAAATTAATTTTTTAATTATTCCCCTTAAAATATTTGTTAATATTCATTACAAAGACAATCACCCTTTGAACCATGTTTTAAAAATTGCATCGAATTTGACCAGCAATTATTTAGTTCCACAAAGGGCAATATCTGGAAACTACATCTTGTTATCAGATATTCGACGTTTGAATTCAAGATTGTTACACTTGTTGACAAAGTATACATGAATCTGGTTCATTGTTTTAATTCAAAGTAAAATTTAGAGGAAGTTTTATTACCATTATTAGTATTGTTTTTCAATTAAAATTGGATAATTAATTCATTAAATATAGTTAAATATATATCTGGATTTAAGTAAGTACAATATTGTTTTAAATTTTAATGTTCAATTATATGATCTATTTATGGTTTAGAATTAATTTTTAAATGTAAAAGACTGGATTACTATGTTTGCTCAAAAAATTCCACGACTTTATCTTTTTCTGTTTTTTTTTTTCTTTCTTTTTTTTTTGACTTCTTCCTTTCAGTTCACTATTTAGGCACTTCTTCGGCTAGATTAGTATATTTGCTCAAAAGTTTCACACCTTGAAGTTTATTTTTATTTGTATTTCAAAAAAGCGCTGTAGAAAATATTTTAAGTCCTCTATTCAGTCTTTCCTCTTTTAAAATTAATATTTTAAACTAAATTATTAACTTTCATGTAAAATTCATTTTTCTTAAAATTTAGTGATATTTTTTATATATACACTAATTGTTGATTTATAAATTTTAAAATAATTTAATTATTTGATTTTTATTTTTATGTAATAAGTAAGATAATTTATTTGAATATGAATTACATCACATCATTTATTAAAATAAAAAATAATTACCACGAGTATCATTAATTCTTAAAGGAAGATAATATATCCTTACATATTAAAATAAATTAAGATTTTTTTTATTATAATTGAGTACTAGCATAATATAATTAAGATGTATTTAAAGAAATATCATATTCTAAGTTTGTTATGATCATTAACCCATATAGAATATAAAGGTTCAATTTCAATAATATCCCGTATAAAAACTACATCATTTATATAACCCATGTAAATAAAATGGCCTTCTTTTATATTATATTTGTTAGATAAATGACATTATTTGATAAAAAAAAATAGGAACAAATTATTTTTGAATCCGTATACATAATCAAAGAAAGAACTTATAACAGAAAAAAAAAAAAAAACTTTTACACTTTTGAATATTTTATTAACTTTCGATGCAAAACAAATCTCGTTTATTTTGTTCAATATGAACATTGCTTTAATCTTCAACGACATCTTTATCTAATCAAAGGCGTGAGGAAGTACGACACGTACAATAGCTGCAAAATGAAACCAAACGTCAATACAATATATATGTTCTGTATAAAAGAAAAGACAAGAATATAGGGCAAGCATTTTGGTAATAAATATATAAAATGTCCTTATATGCTTTGCTCCTCCGACGATGTTTAATTTTCTCACTTGAACTAACTACCTTGGATATAAATATTGTTTAAGAGTATTACCTTCCAAATAAGCATATAGTAGGATCTTATGGAAGCTTTGTCACTCAAATCTACAAATTTGGCCTGATACCAGAGAATTGAAGCAAGAACAGCATGTCCCAGACCCTACAAGTTTCACATTGAAAAAATTTTAAGCATTATTGAAAAGATATAAATATATACAAATTTATATATATCACTTCTGTAAAAGAATAAATCTACTCTTCTATTAGATCATCTAAAGATTCAATGTTTACCCTTGACACTAGTATCAAGATTTTAACGTTGCAATGCACTACACAACAAATATAACTTTACTAGAAGAATTTCAAGAATAGATACCTATAAAGCTAATAATATTAAAAAATATTGTTGTTTGGTACACTTCGTTATACTTTGTATCTATGAAGAGTCTGCAAGGGAAAAAGAAACTATATGTGTGCTTTTGGTTTGTTCTCTCGCAAATAACACAGTCTAATTTCTGTCCCAATTGAAATAAAAGTTCCCCTCTTTAAGTGAAAAACAAATAACTGCTAAGTGGAAAAAAGATACATCACAGTGGTAATTACAATCTATAGATGTGATAAGTATATTACCGTGACAATTTTAGCCCAAAGGAAAGATGAGGATAGTCCTGCCATAATGGCAACTCCAAAAGCAGATTCCAAAATGGAAACACAGATCCAGAATACCTAATTAAGGAAGATTAGTTAGAAACACATCAAAGAGATACATAAGAGGACACAACTAACTTAGCTCATATGTTTTATTAAAAAAAAAAAATACCTTTTTTTGACCTAAACTTGTTGAAAATGATTGGATGCCATGTGCTTTATCTCCTTCAATATCAGGTATATCCTGTATAAAGATCCAAAAAATATTATGCGTCACATATTGGACTAAAAGTTTGATTTTGGAAAAATTTATGCTTTACAAAAGAATAAACCTTTACCTTGAACAGTGCTATACCCAATGAGTATATGGTCGTGAATGCAACAAAAAACATCAGTGGCTTCGGAAAGGCAACTGCTCTCTTGAACACAAAAGTCTGGAGAAATTCAGACAAATCAATCGTTAAAAAAATATTCTTGCATTCATGTTTCTTGCTTTAATTAATAATATGAAAAGGCGTATTAGAGAATATAATATTTCTAGGACCATATTGAAAACATTTAATACATTAAAGTGAAACTCATTCTTTTGGTCTAAAAATTTAGCTTTTCTATACCTTTCTCATTCAAATCTCAATTTTAGAAGCAAATAGATATTAAGGTGTAGGTATATTTACTCATATATACTTATTCAAATATCATGATTCAGTTTTTATTTATGAACTTAAATAGTTCATGATGAATCCAATAAAACCAAACCCTAAAAACTTGGGATAAGGATTTGTCTATAAAAGAAATCATATTGAGTTATAGGACAAACCTTCATGTGATAGAAAAACGAAATGGGAAATACAAGAGCCAACGTTGAAAAGATGCAAGTTGCAGCAAGCACAGGATTTTTCTTCCATCTCAACAGGGGACCCTGAAAAGTTACAAAATAGTGTTATCACAATAAAAAAAAAAAAGGCAAGTTTTGTGTTTATTAGAAAATATTCATTTATCTTCATCTAATATATTAATCTGCATTTGAATAATGAATTTTAATTGAATTAGTCAAAATTTATGGCTATCAATTTGACAATACCAGTAATGATCTTGAAAAAGAATAATATATTTATACATAACTTTTAAGTGAAGAAATTGTATCTTATAACATTTTTACATACTTAAATATAACCAGTGCTGTAAAAACTTCACTATAGTGGATCCAAAGAAAGGTCACACTGTTATGTCATGTTTTAAAATATATTCGAGAGAAAATTTAGGTTATCATGAGTATTGTAAATGAAAATTCGAAAAGTCTAGGCTTAGGATCAAAGATTGGAAGGAAAAAGTGAATAGGGACAGAAAAACACAATACGAATAAAGAGCTTAAGCTAAAAAAGACAAGGGGTGTAAAAAGTAAAGATGATAATTTGAAGGAAAATTTAAGGGAAACGCTCAGAATTTTAAATTGAATATCCTACAAATTTACCTTTTAAGCCTAAGAATAGGTCAACGTATTCGAATTAATAGATCAAAAGTAAGGATTAAATTTCGAATACTAAAAGAAGTAATGGGATAAGAGAATTTTCGTAGGATTCAACCAAATCCAATAAAAAGTCAAATTAACATTAGAGTGGGAAAAGAAAAAAGTTAGCAGTAAGAAGAAGAAAAACAGAGGAAACAAAAAAAATTCAGGTATTAAAAGTCAATTTTGGAGTTTAAAAGATATAAAAAGTTAAAGAAACTTAAGTGTTTGTAAGACAAACGGAAAGCTAAGAAGTTGGCTATCACTAACTATGGAAATTTAGTGTTTTTAGATAAATCTTCAACCACCTCCATTTAATAAATTTGGAAGAAATAGGTCATAACATAGTTAGTGTTATAATTAAATAGTATCGTCAATCATTTCCAATCAATAATACTAAGGAAAAAAAATGTATATGTGAAATTGAAAAGAACTCACCTTGATTGAATAACCACTCCATATCCCAAAGAATGATAGAAGACCCCAAAATAGTGGCCAAGAACCAATCTTATAGCAAGTCAAAAAACCCTGAAACAAAAGAATAAAGCAATAAGTCTCATCTACTATATAAGGAAACATATATTGTTGTAAAAAATGGATGAATATGTGTCGAACCAGGATTGCAGATGAGACAGTAATAAGAACACCAGTTGTAAATGAAAATGCCCCAGATGGCAATGGAAGAAATGGTTTGTTTATCTGCAAAAAAACATAGCAGAGATTAATAAAACACAAAGCAATTAACACAGTACTTCCTTCAAAAAGTTTTTAACCTACAAAAGGTGGCATGTTTTCTTGACCATATCAAAGGATATATTAATTAGGAAGCCTTGATAAACCAAATACATAAAGGATACAATAGTTTCACATTTATCTAAATAACTAACTTCAGGTAAAATACGCAACAATTTTGTCTTTAACATAGTTTTTAATGGAATAATACAAAAGCCTAAGACATAAGAAGTAATAACTTATTCTGGACTCAAATTATTTATTTCTAATAGTAAGTTTCTTACCCTGTCAATATCAAGGTCATACAATTGATTCACACCATTAACATAGAAGTCCATAAGGGTGAAAGGTAACAGAGCCTGAAACAATAAAAAATCAGAAAGTATTAACAAAGTTAAAGGATTTTTTATAGTTGAATATTTAATACAAAAACAATATATTTGGAGTCTCACCTGTAATACACCAATGTAAAATAAAGGAGAAGATAAATCTGATAGTCTCTCCACTGCTAGGAGTGATGCAGAAAGTGTGCTTAATGTCTGTCAGAGATATAAAATTGAAACATTAATTTAAAACATTAGGGGTATAACTATTATCCAAAGTAGTGTTTGATACAAATAAATTGAATTAAGTATATTAACCATAACATTTGAGGATTATATCTAGTAAAGAATAATGTTAAAAGAATTGAACTTACTCTACCAAACATTGTGTAAGGATAGATAAACCAGTATAAGGCAACAAGGAAACGTTTCACAGAGGCAACAATGTCTTTTGATTCAGAAGCAGGAGATTCATCAGACTCAAAAGATTCTTTTGTGATTGCTTTGGGAATATATTTCTTGTTGTTTTCTTCATTCGTAGACCCTCCTTCAACACTTTTGAACTGATTGTTAATACTCAGTTGTTGGAACCTCGAAAGGTTACATTCTATTTGACTTTTCCTTTGGTGTATTGAAAGTTTTGGTGCAAAAGAACCTACAACACAAATGCAGTATCAGTGAACATGCACAACAAAAGTAAAAGTGTTTGATATTGAAAACCATTATTTTTTAAATAAGTGAAATTGTTCTGAACAATTTATTTTTGGCTTTGTTCGTCAACTGTGGTCGCGATATGCCCTTAATTACTTTGAAAAATCAGAGTGACATAATTATTTTTTATATTTTTTTCAAAAATAAATTCATTGGTATATTCACGTTAGCAAATTGCTATTTAAGGCTCTCTTGACATCCAAATGACATTAAAATTAATTCATTGATCAAAATATTCATAGTGTGAAAGAAACTAAAAATTAACGCAAATTTCTATATATTTTGTATTTTTGGGTAGAACTTTGACTAACCTTTCCCTTCAGAATTGATCACTTAATCATTCTTTATTTATTTCATATTTTATTATTATCATTTTTTTTTACGTTTTATCACTTCTTAGCTTTTTTATTATTTAGGGAAATAATAATATAAAAAAAACCCTTTGCCCATCTCAGTATGTTTTCAATATTCAGTGTTCAAGCTACATATTTACATCCCATAATGACGACAGTATTTAATAATATTTATATTTCATAATGACGATCGTTTAAGAAATATTAATAATTCTGTAGTGATTAAGACAAGAGTATATCATTAAAAGACTGTATTAAATACTTTAAAAATGAAAAAAATAAAATAAAATAATTTTAAAAACCTTTATTTCGTTACAATAGTCAAAAAAGTACATCCATCCTTGCAATATTTATATCAAAATTTGCAAAACAAAGAGAGAAAAAGTAATTTAACCTCTAGCTTTACTTAAATTTATCTGATTTCAAAGTTATGTAATTTAGCATTACAATATATATAGTAAGATCAATATTAGCAAAACAAAAATGCAAATTGCTATTTAAGACTCTTTTGACATCCAAATGACATTAAAATTAATTCATTGATCAACATATTCAGTGTGAAAGAAAATAAAAATTAACTCAAATTTCTATATATTTTGTATTTTTGTGTAGAACTTTGACTAACCTTTCCCTTTAGAATTATCACTAAACCGTTGTTTATTTATTCATATTTTATTATTATTACTCATATTTACTTTTTAATAATATGAAAAAGGCCCTTATGCCCATCTCAGCATGTTCTCAATATTCAGTGTTCAACCTACATATTTATTACATTCCATAATGACGACAGTATTTAATAATATTTATATATCATAATGACGACAGCATTTAAGATATACTAATAATTCTGTAGTGAATAAGACAAGATTAAAAGACTGTATTAAATAATTTAAAAATAAAAAAAATAAAATATTATAATTTTAAAAACCTTTAATAGTCAAAAAAGTACATCCATCTTTGCAATATTTATATCAAAATTTGCAAAACAAAGAGAGAAAAAGTAATTTAACCTTTCCGTTTACTTCAATTTATCAGATTTCAAAGTTATGCAATTTAGCATTACAATATATAGTAAGATCGATATTAGCAAAACAAAAATGCAGAATTATTAGTACTACATTTTCTCTTTGTTATGTACTTTACCATTACCATAAAAGCTAAAAGTAATTTAGTATTTCCTACAGATGAAAAAAAAATGTGAAAGTAAAATAAATATTAAAGTTATAACAAAAAAAAAATGGTTAATTAAAGAAAACAAGGATATGATATCTGAGACATACTTCCGTAGGAAACATTCTTGGTGGAATTTTTGCCCCGCCAGAGATTTCCTCCTACAATTACCAACAGTTAATCATATTAGTGATAAAAAAAAAAAAAACTAGTTTTACATTATAATGGCAGAAATACAATAATGAAGTAATTGTTCTTGCAAAAGCAGAGATATAGGTACCGTTTGTGAGTGAAGTGACATTAGGAGAAAATCTTAGAGACATGGAAGCCATGGAAACTGAAAGTTATGACAACAAAATTTTCTGATGAAGAAAGGAACAAACACACAAGTACTGAAGAAGACACCGGAAGAGATATTTATATACTATACTTGATCTCATTAATTTATTTGAATTCTATTCCTTGACCATTTTTTCAAAGATAAACTAATAGAGCAATAATATAATATAACGGAGGAATAAATAGCCGCCTCGGAAAATTTGTCGATAAGTTAGATTTAAAGGAAGTCAAAAAGATGAATTTTTAATTATAATCCGTAAAATATTTGTTAATATTGATTGCAAAAGCCATCACCGTAGCCATTTTTGAACCATTTTTAAAATTTGATGAACTTGACCATCAATATTTAATTCAACAAGGGCACTATCTGGAAACCAGGTCTTCGTTGTCGTTGTTCTCGGATACTCAACAGATGTCGAACATTTGAATTCAAGATTGTTACACTAGTTGAAAAGGTCTACATGAATCGGGTTCATTGTTTTAATTTAATATAAAATTTAGAGACAATTTCATTTTCATCGTTAGTAATGTTTTTCAAGTAAAATTGGATAATTTATTTAATAACAATTCATTAAATATAATTACGTATATCTCTGAATTTAAGTAAATATAATATTGTTTTGAATTTTATGTTTAATTTCTGATCTATTTATTTTTTAGAATTAATCTTTTGAATGTAAAAGGCTGAATTATTATATTTGCTCAAAAATTTCGACGACTTTATGTTATCTTTTCTTCTTCTTTTTGAATTCTTCCTTTCAGTTCACTATTTTGGCACTTGTTCGGCTGCATCAATACATTTGCTCCGAAGTTTCACAACTTGAAGTTTACTTTTTATTCAAAAAGCGGCTGTAGAAAATATTTTAAGTCCTCCATTGAGCCTTTCCTCTTTTAAAATTAATTTGTTATTTTAATAATATAAAACTGATAACATAAATTTAATTTTTTTTAAAAAAAAGTGTGACCATTTATGTGAGATTAAATCGAGAAAATGTTTCGAAATATTTAATATTTAATGTTCAAAGTAATAAAAGGAAAATAATATTTAGATTTTTTTAAAAGATACTTGCAAAAATAAAAGTCAAGTCAGCATCGTTAACGAGTAGTTACTGATATACTTCATTATTGACCAAACATTCTTAATAAGAATTGGATTAACTTTAGAAAGCCTCAAATAATAAAATCTTAGCTCAAACATTAAACTACTAAAGGGATTTTGAATTTGGAAGCATTAATGAGTAGATGAAGTTTTTGTACAAAACACACAAGTGTATATGAAGTGGATGAAGCTAATGCGTGAAAATCACAAAATAAATGTAAGAACATATATACATGCAAGTTAACTCACATTTTCAAGAAAAATTTGACACAACAAACTTTTCTTACAAGCCTTTGAAATGATAATTAAGAGAAAAAAATCCAAAAACACTTGGTTTATATTGGTTCATCTCAAATTAGAAGACATCCAATTCTTATTTGTAAATTATAAAAGATTTCACTAATCACAACAAATCACAAACAATTTTTCTTGTTAGTCTCTTCAGGCTATTTGCTAATCTCTCCCTTAAATTAAGCACTAAATACACGTCTTTCTAGACTAATGCATTAATTTTGTCTAGACTCTACAACAATAAAGTAGTTTTTATAGAGTAAACTCTTGTTAGAGAAGATGAACAAATAACAATCCTTTATTATAGATTCCTAAAATTAATTGAGTGAATGATTTCCAAATGAGAAGTCATTATGCGTAGTTAGTTTGACTAAGCACTTAGAAACCTTAAACTTTATTCGCATGCAAAATGTACGTAAGACGTGTGCATTTCATTACATTAACCTATATGCACGTGGATATCTTCTTTTATAGACATTAAATTGTACCATTGAAGTTTGTGTAATGTAGTTTATCATGGTGTCAACGCCTTTTCAGGACACATTCGACTTTAGGCTGACATATATTGTTGTTACATTCAAAGTACTATATAGATGAGAACATTTTCCATCACATTTTTATGTTGTTTTGGTAATACTATTTTAATTATACAGTCATATAGTAGGTGTGCTATGTTAAAGTCATCTCTAAGATGTGTTGTTTAGTAGCTTTACATAACTTTTATACGTCTTGCAGTTTGTAACATGTCTTACTATTGAACACATGCATGTTTTGCATATGGTTCATTGCATTTTGTGAATTTTGAATCTTTAACTTAATTATGTCTTGTGCCTTCATCTAGACAATGCCTTGTTGTTATCTTTATCTTATATCTCATAAGTCTTCGTCTTATCATAATGCACATCTTATGCTTTGAGTGTAAATTATTAGACTTAAGTACTTCGCCTTACTCTGATATGCATTTATCATTTTTATTCATTGATAGGAATCAGTAAGTTTAAATCACTAGTAGAAAAACACTATTCAACGTCAGCGTGTAATGACGGTTAAAACTCAAACCGACATAGCCAAAAATACAGTTGTATTTTTGTAAATATTTGAAGAGATATTACGTCGGTTTACACAAAACTGACGTAGTATACCATATTCTACGTCGGTTCCACTAATAACCAATGTAGAAAAAGACTAAAAAAAAATAGAAATTCAAAATTTGAAAATTTTAAAATGGCGGGGGAGATACTACGTCGGTTAAATAGTAGAATCGACGTAATATAGGGAGGATATTACGTCGGTTCTATTGCAGAACTGACGTAGTATCTCCCCCGCTATTTTAAAATTTTCAAATTTTGAATTTAGGATTTAGATACAACGTCGGTTGGCCCCCAGAATCGACGTTATATCCTATTACGTCGGTTATTGAGTGGTAACTGACATAATATCCCATTATTTTTACTCTCCCCCACACTATTTTTTCTCTTAGACTTTTTGTCTCCCTCCCTCATTTTCACTCTTGTGCGCGCTGCTTCTTCACAATTCTCTCTCGCTCATGTTGCCATTTTCTCTCTCACGCATTCTCTCTTGCATTCTGTCTCGCTTTCTTGCTCATGTTCTCACTAGTACATGGTGTTCTTCCTCGCTTGTTGTTCTTTCCCATTTTCCTTTGCTCTCATTGTCTTTTGTGGTTTCATTTACTCCATTTTTGCATTCTCTGGTTTTGGTAGATTTCGTTTGGGTCGATTTGCATTCACTAGTTTTGCTCTCACTATCTACAAGAGGTATGTTTTCTTATCTTTGTATGCTTGGAATGCTTTTTGGATGTTTGTATCAGAGATTTTGGGTTTCAAAAATTTTTTACAGAAAAACTTTAAATGGCCATAACTTTTGAGCCCAAGTTCAAAATTGGAGAAGATCACTCTAGAGACTTTAAAGCTTCAAAATTATAAAACCTTTACTTGTATTGTATAAAGTAGTGTAGAATTTATTTTGGGCTAGTAAATTAGGATTTTGAAACTTGTATTTTGGGCCAAGTTAATATATGTATTTAAATTTTGGGCCTTGTATTTGGACCAAAGAGTATAATAGGTTGTTTTGAATTTTTGGGCCTTGTATTTGGGCCAAACCCTAACTTTGAGAGAGAGAGAGAGAGAGAGTTAACACCTAGGGTGTGAGCTAGGGCTTATGTGGAATGCGTACACGCTTTCCATGCTCCTTGCTACATGTTATCTTTTACAACAAGCTTCTTAAAAACTCTTCAATTAGAGAATGACACATGTTAAGCCATGAATGGAGAGGATCCTTTTCATTGACAAGGTCACATATGGCAAGGAGTATGGGAAGCATGTGTACATGCCACCTAAGCCCTAGCTCATACCCTAGTTGTTAACTCTCTCTCTCTCTCTCTCTCTCTCAACACCTCTCCCAAAGTTAGGGTTTGGCCAAATACAAGGTCCAAAAATTCAAGACAATCTGTTATATTTTTTTGCCCAAAACAAGACCCAAAATTTAAATTCCTATACTAACTTGGCCCAAAATACAAGGTCCAAAATCGTATTTTACTTAGCATAGAATATAAGGCCTAAAATAAATTCTACACTACTTTATACACTTTTTTACAAGTAGGGGTTTTATAATCTTGAAGCTCCAAAGTCTCTAGAGTGATCTTATCAAATTTTGAACTTGGGCCCAAAAGTTTGTTTAGAGACCCAAACTCCTTATAAGCTCCTAATTAAGGCTTTAGCTCAATGACCTATTTATTCTTGTCTGTAGTCTTGGAGGCAAGATTACATCAACTTTGTTCTTTAGGAAATTAATAAGTGTCCAAACTTCATTTTTTTGAAATTGTTCCAACTCCTCTTGCATGGTCTTAACCCATTTTGCATCATATAATGCTTCGTTAACATTGGTAGGCAAAATTTATGAGATCATTATTGTCTGATCTTTTACCTTAGATCTCGTACAGACTCTTTCCTTGAGATTTCCTATGATAGCATCAATAGGTGATGTTTTAGTAGAGTTGAATTCCTGCTAGAAGGTTCCCTTTCTTTTGTTGTTGAACTATCTAATGGACTAGACAAACTGTTTGGCGTACTTGTTTACCATCTGGTGTATTTGCCTTATTGTTTGGTGTATGTAATTTATTCTAGGGTTCCTGCAAAACAACAAATTCACTTAGATCTAATAATTTCTTTTCAATTTTAAAGTCATTAAATCTTACATGGATAGCCTCTTCAACAATAGACACTCTATAGTTGTAAACTCCATAAGCCTAGACATTTTAGAGTAACCAAACAAATATTAGAATCAAATTTTATAAGATTACCTTGTCTATTGACAACAATTATTATGGTCTCATCTTTACTTTTGACTATTCATTTACCCGCTGTCACACAATTGACTTATGCTAAGTACGTTGTGCTTCGGATCGTCTAATAGTTGAAGATTATTAATTGATGAAGAAAGTTTCTGACTTGCTTGACTGCCACTAATGACTGTCTTGTGATAGTCTCCTCCAAATATGACTTTTCTCCTCTTCATTTTAGGTTTTGAAATATATTTCTTTCCCTCGTCATATGTCGCGAGCATCCATTATCCAAGTACCATAATAGGGGTATTCTTGCTTGGATTAAGCATATTGCAAGAGAAATAATTTTTTTTAGGTACCCATATTTCTTGGGTCCTTTCTTCTTAGATTAAATCCATGGTTTCTTCTTTAGAATAGTAGTAGACGATGTACTAGCATATAATCTAGAAATGCAATAAGATATTTTGTTTTAATTGATTTACCATTTTGTTCTCATATCCTAATCTAGTTTTATCATGAGAACTTATTGAATTTTTTTATCAAAAGATCCAGAGATTTTTCACTGATATTGGAGTTTGATATTGTCTTCCTTAAGGAAACAATTTCTCTTATCAAATTGTCCATCATTTGGTTTGTTTCCATGGGTCTCTTACCAAGAGTCTCTCTAACCAAGAGAAATTCTTTTTCCACCTTTTCTATTTGTGTTTTGGATTTCAACCTTTTGTTTTATACAAGAGAAATTCTTTGTCCACCTTTTCTATTTGTGTTTTGGATTTCAACCTTTTGTTTTATACCCTTGTTTTCTTTACATAGATCCTTATCGATCGTTAGGACTTGTTCATGTTCAGCAGAGAGCTCCTCAGACATTGTATACTCTTTATACATTAATTCAAATTTGTTACAGGCTAATTTATATTTTATTTCCATCTCTTTATATGCATAAAAAATTCTAGCATTATTAGATAAGGCTTCTTGGTATGCTTCTCTAAGATAGTGTATGTGAAAGAAATCTACCTCTTCAGCACACTCTTTTGATGTCGAATTGTAGACGGTGCCTGCCATTAAATCAATGTGTGCTTCCTAATTCGAATCTGAGTTGGAATAATCTAGATCCTTCCAAGTATACATGAAAATCTTCTTCTTCTGAAGTTTCATCTTCTTTTTCTTCTCTTTTTCTTTTCCAAGATTTGGGCATTCTGACTTTTAGTGTTTAGGCTTTTCGTATTCATAAGAGACGATTTTCTCCTTGTGATTTTTGTGCTTGAATTTTCTACCATTATAATATACATGCTTCTTCAATATCTTTTTGAATTTATTTGTAACGAACAAAAATTCATCATCATCATCTATGTGAACTGTCTGATGCATCATTTACAACTTTATCGACTTTGATAGACGTTACCTTCTTCTCTTTTTGTGAAGATTTTAATGTAAGATCTTTTACTTTGATGTTTTTGACATCACCTTGCAAGACCTGTTCATTTATAAGAATAATACCTTCTAGTTCTTCCATATACATGGTTTCCAAGTCCTTTGATGCTCTTAAGGCAATCTCCTCTTGGGCTCTCCAGAGAGGGGGGAGAGTCCTCAACACCTTATGATTGATCTCATAATGATTGATAGTAACTCTAAGAGATCTCAAACTATTGAGAATAGTTTGCAACCTTACAATCATAAATTGAATTCTCTCATTGTTTTTCATAGAAAACATCTCGTATTGGCATTTAAGAGAGTTAGTTTGTTTCTTTTTATCTTATTAGATCCTTCATTGACAAAGCTAAGGTTTCCCACATTTCTTTTGCACTTAACATAGCATGGACTTTGGCAATCTCCTCTTTAGATAAAGCATATATTAGAATATGCCTAACTCTAGCATTCAACTGGTATTTATACTTTTGCTCTTCAGACCAAGTATTCCTTGGTAGGAACTTACCACTGACATTAAGTAAGGAAGAAATGCCCATATAATCTCTACCCGATCAATATGGCAATACTCAAGAAAAGCAATCATCTTAAGTTTCCATAATTCAAACTTTTCTCCCTTAAAAAGAAGGGATTGAAAATTAACACCTTAACCTTCAAAGTCCATAGAGTTTATCAAAATCATTTCCTCTTGTCCTGTTAAGAACTAATCTCAGAGGTTAACTCTAATACCAACTATAGGTGTTGTTGGATCTAGATGGGATGGAGGGCTAATTGGAGCCTTAGACTCTTTTTGCAACAAATAAAACTAGACTATCTAATAGACTGTCTAATAAGAACAAATCAGATCATCTAGCAAAAAGGTTTAGGCAGACTATCAATCCAACCAAAGCAAAACATCTAGTAAAGCAAAGAGAGAACATCACACAATATTTATCTCTGTTCACCCAAATTTGAGCTACATCCAATAGCCTTAAGCCAACTACTTAAGAGTTTCCAATAACCAAAACACTTGGTTAAAATGAGTAATCAAATCACTCTAGTCACAACAAGTAAACACACCTTTCTAAGTTGAAATGAGTAATTAAACCTCTCCATGTTATCCTTTCTTAACCTCTCCCTAAAATTAAGAACAATAAACAAAAATAAAAAACACTCTCAAAGAGAGTACAGAGAAAGATCACAAGAGTATAAATGTAAAGAATTATAATTCTTTAACACTCAACCCAGAAAATTAAAATGCTCTAAAAGCTCAATCAAATGCTCAATGTATCACTGGTGTTTGAAACAAGATCACTTATATAACTTGAATTGCTTGACTTGCCCTTTTTCCAATTCTCCGCCTTCAATCCTTTTATATAGTTTTTCAAAGATGTCCTTTGATACTTGAATCGGTTAAGTGTGGATTTTGCAAGATCTTCATATCTTTATCTTTTTTTAGGCAAACACTCAAAATAGAAAACTTAGATTTGCAATCTTACAATTAATTTTTTTACTTTGAATATATTTAAGAAACTAATTTGAAAGTATTTTCAATATGAATTAGTAAAACAATTTAAAATAGAATTAGAAAATCTTTTTGTTCAAGATAATACGTGAGGTTAAGTATTTGAGATTTTCAATCAATGGGTTTCTATTTTAGAAAAAGTTTAGAGATATTCACAATATATCACAAAGATATTTGAAAGATATAATTTGTACAAATTTGTTTAAGATAGATTTAAATATATACGAAAAACAGAGTCAAACAAAGTAATCATTTTGATTTTGATATAATATCATTTTGATTGAACATGATTTTAGGGTGCTTATATATGTGTGTGTATATATATATATATATATACATATAAATATATATATATATATATATATATATATATATATATATATATATATATATATATATATATATATATATATATATTTAGAAGATTTTACTATCTTAAAACAAAATTTGTTATGCATTTAATTCATTCATCAAACTGTCTATCGTCTATCACAAATAATCTATCAGACAAACTATTATGAACACATTTGTGGATGTTCAACAAGTTTATTGAATACTACAGTTATACAAAATATTATTAATATATTCAATTTCATTTTATTATCATCAAAACATAAACTCTATACGTGATCAAAACATAAATGTCACATATGATCTTCTAATTATGAGACTATCTACTGTGGTATAGACCATGGTCTCAACAAATTATCTAAGAGCTTAATAGGCCATCTAGATAGATCGTCAAGGGTTTGATGACTTCTTCCTACACCTCGATACTCTCTTCGTGCACTTCCATATAATAATTAAAAATACCATTTTTTTTCCTCTTCATTTTCTTTATATTCTTAGCCACACCCTTCTTCATTTTTTTGTATTCTGGATTTTACAATCCATAATATAATATTTTATATTCTAGAATTTAAAATACACAAAATTATATTCAGGATTGTGTAATCCGAAATATAAAAAAAAAATTAACATATAGATTACACAATCCAGATTATAGAAATTTATATACTAGATAATATAATCCATAATATATTTTAGATTATACAATCTAAAATATAAAAAATTGTATTTTAAATTATGTAATCTAGACTGTAATTTTTTCTGAATTATGTAATCAGAATAAAAAAACTATATTTAAAATTATATAATCTAAAATACAAATTTTAAAAGAATATTTTTATATTTTCTCAATTATGGAGGTAGAGGAAGAAAAGCATTGAGGTGCAGGAAAAAGCCGTTCAAGGGTTCAACACCGTCTTCCGCTGACTTGGGTATGGAGTGCTTTTTGAACCCACACCCTTCTTGATATCTAAAGAGCACACCTCGAAGTAACGACATCCATAAAGATCTTAACTAAATTAGAAGAAAAATTCTTCTTTTTTAGACCATCTCGAACATTTTTTTTATTGTATTTAATTATCATTTTTAAAAAACACGTGAAAATACTGTCACGTTCCATTTTATATGAAGTCCCGCAACTGATGTCTTTTTAATCAAGAAAAAAAGCTATAAGTTCTATGCATTTTTTTCCCTCAGTTTCACTGTATTATCTTACAAATAACAAAAGTATATAGATAACAGAACCAAAAATTAAAAAAAAATAAAATAAAATTGTCTATAAACAAATTTAGGAATCAGAAGTGCGTTAAAATAAATTAAGAGAACAATATTACATATAATTAAAAATTTAAAGATTAAAATTGCAGAAAAAAATTAAGAACCAAATTACAATTTTATAAATATGAAGACCACAATTACAATTACACCTAATTTTACCTAAAATTTATTTCTTTTATTGCATATTTTACTAAAGTGGTTTTTAGAGCACTCTTTTCCTATTATCAATCCAGAATTTTCAATTTTGCTCTGACCCACCAACCCATGATGCTCACATGACAGTGGATCTTCATGGTTTAGAAATCTTCCAACTTGCACTAGAAGCATGCTGCATGTGGGTGCCAGAGAGGATTTAATTTTAAAAATGCAATGGAAAAGCAAATTTAATCCTTCTAACAGTCAAAAGAAATGGCGTAGCATATTAATTTTTTCAAAATGCCCTTTGGATTGGGTTTTCTAACTTTTGATTCGAGTTATATATGCATCCTTCTCTTTTTCATACTAATGGGTTTTGACAATAGCAGTGCTGTTCTCACTTCGAAACATATCAAGAATATATGCAACAGAATATAGAAATTAGTTAGGCTTATGAGATCATTTTATTTTGACATGTTAATTGTCAACAACATTAGTATAAATCTCAGAATTTTGAGGACTAGAATAAAATTTTGAGGCCTAATGGCCTTATATGGCACTCAAATTAAATTATTCCATCAATAAAGTCAAGGAGTGAGAGCTAAAATACAGAAAGCATCATATAGATATAATATAACTCATCCTCATTAAACACCAAAATACTTGAGGAAAGGAAATATGAGTCTACTAGATCAGGAACATTGCAAGGAAAATATCATATGAAATTTAAATGTTCTCTCCCACTTGATTATCTTTAGTTGCTGCAAGATTCCTTCACGATAGTCACAGGGCAAGAAGCATGGGTCATCACAAAGTTGCTTACACTTCCCAAAATGATCCTGTTTTTTAACAGCAAATAGACATGTCAATGAGACTCATATGTCAATAACATAGGAAATATATGAGATTAATGAAATTTATATCAAAATGACCATAGTAAGAAGATTTTGAAAAAAATAAAAAAGAAATTACTTATCTAAATAAGTCTTACGATTTTAATAAAAAAAAAGTTGTACTCTAATATGTCATCTAGTTTTAGTACAACTTTTTCTTATAAGTTTTAATGAATTCTTTTCTTATTCAACATAAGTCCTTCTGACTAATTTATGTTTTACATTTTACACAAATAGTTCTAGGAGTAACGATTTCTGATTATTTTTAATCTTTCTTCTTATTACTCCAAAGAAGTCATGTTCCTCCGTATCAGTTCCATAGAAGAACGTTCATACTGCAACCCCGGGCACGAGTCACAACCCAACAAAAGCCAAACTTACTCTCACTAATAATAGCATCCCTGTTATTATATATATATATATATATATATATATATATATATATATATATATATATATATATATATATCATAAATTTCTTCTCAACTAGATTTTTGGTGTTATGTTTGTATTATATCTTCAAAATATACTGATTTTGATATTCTACAATACGTTAAACTTTTTTTCATATATCAAAAATCTGTATATTTTGAAGATACAGTAGATAAACAATACCAAAAATCCAACTTGATTCATAACTTATAATACCAAACATCCAACTTGATTCATAACTTATAATACCAAACATCCAACTTGATTCATAACTTATAATACCAAACATCCAACTTGATTCATAACTTATAACAAGTGGTGAGACTGTTAGTAAAAACAAATCCAAGGGAATAGTACAATATTCAAGGCTAATATAAAGGGCACTTGCATTTCACTTTTGTTCTTGTTATGAAGGATCAACTCCTTGCCAAGTCCAATAGTATGATTTACTACCACTTTATCTCTCTTTCTCTTCTCTCCTTCCCTCCCTAGTCTCCATCTCTTTATCTCCTTCAAATCCAAATGGGAGCTTCTCTTCCCACAAGCCAGTAGTTTTCATGAACTCTTTCTCTAAAGACAACATAAACATCAACACTAGTGGAAACATCCCAACATGGATGCCACAATAACCAGAAACAGGTTTCCATCATCTTCTTCAAACAGCAACACCAACTCCACCATCAAGTCAACCTTACCTCCGTTGATAAGAGGGTCCACATCGATGAGATGGACTTCTTTAGAATTGAGAAGAAAAATAAAAAGTTAGAGGTAATTGTCACTGCGTGCAGGCCCTTAGAGGTAAATTTTTCAAATTTTATTCATTTCCCTAGTTTTTGTATACAATCGATCCATTTTGTAATTTTAATCAAAATCTATCTATTGTTAACAGAGATCCACATTCTAATCCTAATTAGGTTTTATGGACAGTCATCTAAAGATGAGTTAGACTTCTTAATAATTGTCTCAATTTTTTCATAAAACTGGAACCATTTAATAGATTCCCCAATAAATGCAGATGATAAAAATCCATCACAGCAAAGAAAGACATTAATGCCAACAGAAAAGCCGCACTCAAAAAAAAAAAAATGAAAAAAATGAAAAATAAATATCTTTCAATGCATGTACTTCTCTTTGAACTGACAGGTGGGAGAAGCTGAAAAATAGAATTAGGAGACAAAAGTAGGCACCTTTGGATTGTGCTCAGGCCCCTGCTTCCCAAAACCAGGGAATCCAGCTTCAGATCTTCAATTGCATCCAGAAGTTTCTCTCTTGCATCACCCCAGTAAATTTTTGCAACAATGTGCACCTAAGAAATCAACAAGTTCAGACACAACATGGGGACACAAAAAAAAAAAAAATCTTTTCTATATCGAATTTCATTTGTAGAATTTATTAAGAGGAGGGAGGAACAGGGGGAAGCATTTATTTATTTTTTTTAAATCACCTCCTTTTGTCTGGAAGCAGTGTCGAGCGTATCAAGAACCTCGATATCAACTTGAACACCATACTTGCTCATAACCTCAGGTTCTCTGAACTCTTGCAGAGGAATCAGAGCTTCAAAAACACAAAGCAAAATCGAAATCAGAACAGATCTGATCAACCCAGATCAAATGATTTCTAGAACGTGATAACCAACTAAAAAATGATCACAAAATAAATAACAGAAAAACACCCAGAAAGTAAAATTGACAGAAAATTGATACTCACGAGAACCAGATTTAGCCCATAGCTGGTTGCGAGACTCGTCTAAAGAATTGGGGCTGATGTGAATGACATAAATGGTGTCACCCTTGTCAGCTAAGTTCTCAAGTGCCCATTTGAGAGCATTCTTGCTGCTCTTGGAGAAATCCAAAGCCACACCAATGGTTCTGTCCTTTGCCATGGTTTGTGCCTGAAGTTGGAGAAGAGAGTAGAAGTAGAAGAACAGCCAAGAAATTGACAAAGGGTTTAAATTTTGGACAAAGTAGCATAAAGAATGGCATCTAAGAAAGGGTGTATATATTATTGTTATTATTAGGATAATAACGTGTGCAGCTGTTCCATTAATTTTTATTTATTCTTTTCTTTTATTTCAGATTTTGTGGATTGCTTAGGATTTATTGTCTGATAGTTACGGATTTCACCGAAAAAACAAATAAATATATGTTTTTTTTACTTTGATTTGTACAAGAATTAAAGATTAAAGACTAGTTATTATCAGAGCAAAGAAAACTGTTCTCTTATAAATGATATTTGTACTGAATTTATTTTTATTTTTTTGAGAAATTTCTTATTTCATACAGTATAGTAATCTTATTTATAAGAATATTTCTCTACTTTTATTAAATTCTTATTTAGTTAAGTACTAAAATGGTTTTTTCAAGTCATATTTGTAGCTTGGCTTATTAATAACTTCTATTTCTGTTCATATATGTTGGATTTTATTCTCTATTAAATAATTTTATTTTAAGTAAAATTAGCGAATATATCTATTTTTATTTAATAAGTCCTTATTTATTTATTTATTTATATAAGATTACTCTATTATATCCCTCTTTTATATTATTTTTTTATACCGTGGTATTGAAATTGTGTCCTGATAAATTGGTATTAAAATAGTCCAATTCATTATTCTACATAATTACAACTGATAATTGAAGAATCTTATATATTAGTTGCAAATTTATATTTTATTTGTTGATTTGTTATTTTTAAAATTTATTTATTTTAGATAATGAAGTTTTGATATTGACTTTCGTGGGTTTAATATTCACGTATTATAAAAAAAAAGCCCACATGCAAAACAAGTTAAATTACGATTTAATTAGCTTATCAAAAATTATTTTTTTTATTTGTCGTGATAAAGATGACGATTTGGTTTATGAAATACACCGACAATAAAAATATTTTTATCAAACGTGTTATGTCAGCGTAATTTATTAGTTTTCAGAATCATTTATCTATATATTTTCTTATTCATCTATATATTTTCTTATTTATGCACTAAGGATGTGAATGTAAATTTTCTGTCTAGTAAAACTTAATACATATTTGACCTATAAAGAAATCTTTAACGAATCCAGATTTATAAAGTGAAACATTTTTTTTTTCTAATATATTTCATCTAGTGAATCTACACATTTCTTGTTGAGAAAAAACTTATAGTAATTGTAGTCAAACAAACATAGTCAAAGATTTATTTTATATTTAACTCTTCTAGCTTAAAAGGATAGTATCACACATAAATTTTATAATTCAACTAAATCACTTTACTAACATAATTTATGTTTACTTTAATAAGTTATTAGATCATAGTCTTAGTGTCTAATTAACCGATGCATGTATAGATTAGATATTTAATTTAAAATCGTTCAACAAAACATTTTAATAAGTTCTTAAGCATTAGTTCTCCTTCTTGGGTTAGTGCAAATGATAACCATATGCAATGTAAAAAGACATAAGGGAGAGAAAAGACACAATAATTTACATTGGTTCATCTATCGCAACAAATTACATCCAATTTTTAACTAACTCAGTCAAGTTCAACTATGTAGACTATGTTATGAACTACACATTGAGTATTATTTGGGCTCATAGTCACTTCTGACTAACCCCTTGAGTATTCTTTTCTCAAGTCACTTCTTGATGAAACTAAGTACTCTTGAAACTAGCCACTCTAGGGATGGTTACATCTTTCGACAAATACAAGATGAAATTCCACTCTCCTAGTTGACCAAAGAGACATATCTTGTGTTCTCTTATAAGCTCTCATGGATCCATACATTTTTTGCAATACTCCTACTCTAAGATTGGGATCCTTTCTTGAAGTTTTTGATTATTGCATTTTATCTTGACAACATTAGTTTTTGCACAGTGCATCCTCTATTCTCTTATTATTCTTCTTGATGGTAGGTCTTATATAGTCCCTCGAAAAAGAAGTTGTTAAGAAGCTATTTATATCCATTGAACAACTTTCAATTTTTCCTTCTAGTGTCTAATGATCTTCAACTTGACAATTGCATTTAATGCATCTTTAAAATGTTCTTCTTTTTTACACAAACTCCTAAATGAATGGTAGTATATGTTTCCCTCAATTATAGAGCCTTCTATATATCGCATGGTAAAAATTCACATCGTACAGGGCGAGTAGCTAAGCCAGAGTTTAAATATAGTTGTGTTAGGAGAGTTGTTGGTCGTTGCAACTTTAACTCATATCCCAATAAACACTTAAGCTTTAATGTTTGCGTGATTCTTCTTGGGGATAGATATAGAAGGTAATCTCTGAAAATAAACTCAAGCTCTAGGAATATTTTTTTGATCTCGTGTTTGGCTTGAAGTCTTCATTAAGCATATCATCTAATGCTCTCCCACTTCTTTATCAGATGTTTTGGTTGATATTTGTAATGCTCCTTTCATCTGAAACCCATCAATGCTTATTAGATGAAGTGAAATATTTGCTTAATTTTTTTTTCATTTGTTAGACGTTGTTGTTGATCAACAATTTCCTATTGTTTGATAGACAATGCACGAGTATGATCTAATCTTTGTCTGAATAGAAGCAATTTCATGCTTTGAAAAATAGTTCTTATTTGAAAACTAAATTGATAGAGGAGCTCCTTGATGCTAGTTGCTTCTTGCATATTCTACAATTTGTTGTGATGTAGTAAGAATCTTTTGCACCGAACAAATCAATGGAAAAACTCTTCAAAGCAAGTGGAAGCAATGAACATGGAAGAATGGACCGTGGAAAGGAAGATTATGGTAGAAGCTTACAGTTGAAGCTTCCATGGATGGACAACTAGGTGATGAAAGGGAACTTGAAGGAGGTTGGGCTAACCTTCAAGAGAGAGTCTCAAGCTTTTTTGGAGAAGAAACTCAATTGGAAACTTGATAGTGTGTTGAAAATTCTACAACATTCCATTAGGTAAATCAAGCTTGAAATACAAGGAGCCTACACATCTATTTATAGAGAATGAGAAGCTTGCACTAGAAGGTCTTCCCTAAGTAGTGTATAAAGTAAGCTACCTACATAACCCTAGCTTCTTCAACTTCCTTACTTTTCATTCAGCTGCTTCCATGTGGCATATCCTCAATGGTTGGTACCACCTTTAGTGGAGGGACTCTAGGTGCAACCCCTTGAGTTACCCGTTGGAAATATGTTGTATGGTTTGTGCATCTTTATTGAAGTATTGGTAACTTATCTTCGTTGCTTGTTCCAAGGAAGAGTGCTCACGTTGCTTGAAGTCTAGTTAATGCATGGGATGCATGCTTGGTTATTTCCAAGAGAACTTATTGATTGGAGTGGTCTCCACATTCCTTTTTGTGTAATTGATGCATGGTGCAGCCCAACGTAGCTCTTTTCTCACTTTGTATGTTGAAACTGGACCCCACCTTCATATTAGAAAGCCAAATGACATCTTCATCTCATGGGTGCAGCCCAGCGTAACTCTTTTCTCAATTTATTTATTGAAGTGGACCCCACCTTCATCTTGGGAAGTCAAATATTTTGTATTTCTTAAAATAGTCATGCATTTCACCTTCCATGTGGGCCATAGGTGTCTTCTATTATCTCCTAAAAATTAAACTCAAACAACAAAAATTAGAATACCAAAAATACCAAACACATATACCAAATTAAAATCTAAACTATACTATCAATTTGGGTTGGACCGTAATCTATCATAAATGCAATTGATTTTGGAATCAAGATTGATAAATAAGAAGATAAAAGAGATATAGATGGAGAAAGATCACATAAGAAAAAACATATGGATTCATATCACAACTGATCCTATATACAGTCTCAATTATTAAATCTTAAAATAACTTGAATCCATTATCTTTATATTTTTATACAAGAACTCACCACAAGCAAACCATGCAAAAGACAACAAGCAATAAAGATAAACTCTTGAGTATAATTAAGAGGATATGTTTATCCTTGGATCATGCAAGAGGAAATCAATCAAATCAACTCTTTAACACTTAAGAGGATATAAACTAGAAACAATCTAACAACTTAGAAAAGGAAAGTTTTCTTTGAACAATCTTGAAAGCACTCTTTTAGAAAATGAAAACAAATAAAAAAACCTCAAATGAACGTTGTGCTATTGTTTTTAAAAGTATATCATATGTATGAAAGAATGAATCAAAGTATTTATTTATGGAGTTATGAAAATTCTAATTAAAAACTTATTTAGATGCATTTAATAAATTATCTTAAGTAAAAAATTTGATAATAAATTAAAACACTTTCAATTTTAATCGATTATTACTCTTGTTAATATATTATTTTAGCTTTGCATTGATTTCAAAAAGTAGCTGAAAACAAAGTTAATTGATTATTAAATAGGCTAATCCATTATTTTATGATACCAATTGTTAGCAACAGTGAGTTGATGTGAAGATTTGATGAAGCCAACCATGTGAAGAAGTTCAAGGCCATGTGATCATATGTGGATTGCATGAAGATTTCATGAAGATTGAAAGGCTCAGTCTAGAACTTAGAATTGTGTGTTGTGTGGCAAGTTTGATTCAAGTCAGTATTATAAGCATTTTCAATCAAGGATAAGCTCCATGTTTTCAAATCTGATTTAACTAAGGTTTTGAGAAATTACTAAAATCAGATTTTGAGTTTTGAACAACTGTTTTAACTAACTGGAGAATAATAGTCGACTATTTGACAAAACAATCGACTAAATTTTAAATGACAGTCGTTTATAAATAGTTGGCGCAAAATTTTGGAACATAATAAAATCATTCTGAATCATTTTCCAATCAAGTGCTCTGAGTTTTCCAAGAGAGATAAAAAAATGCCTTAATAGTGTTTGTGATCAAGATCATTTGAAAAGCTCTTCAAGAACTGTTTTCTCAATACTACAGGAGCTTTGAATTGACTGTCGTTGCTATACTGTTGATCTGATCATTCTGAATAAGCCTTCTATACTCTTGCTTTCATTACTTTTGCAATCTGTTCTTGTATAGAAGTGCTTGTGCCATTGTGGTTATTTGAAATCTTTCATTGTATTGGATTCTATTCTGGTGTGAGTTGCCTGGTGTGGTAATTCTGTTTGTACAGTGGGTTCTGTACAGGTTGTAACTTGCTGAGGGGATCAGTAAGGGATTTTCTAGGTTATACAGTGGATACTGTATAGTTATTGATCTGCTGTAGGTTTCAGCAGATTGTTTTCTGCAGGGTGCAGTATATTCTTGCGGGTTGCAAGATTGTGTTGTAAATTGATTTGTTGGATCTTTTTCATAGTGGAAATCCTTAAAGTGGTGTAAGAGACTCGACGTAGCCCTTGTGGAAGGGTGAACCAGGATAATTTGTTGTGTCTTGTTCTCTCTTGCTCTCTCTTGAATATTCTTGATAAATCTTGTTGTTTTTCTTCAATTTTCAGAATCTGTTAAACCTTGTTAATTGAATAAATTCCTCAACATTCTGAAAATATTTTAAGTAACTTTTGAAAACATATATTCTGTTTAAACAGTCTTTTGTTGACATTTCTGAATCTGATCAATAATCAGAATACTAGTTTTCTGTAAATCAGCAAATTCGCAACTTACTGGATTCACGGTTCATTCATCAGTTTTTCCAGAAAAGTTGATTTTCCATAATTACTGGTTAAAAATAGTTTTAATACATTAAACAAAGGTTGTCTTGTTTGATAATAGGTTCTTTAATCTGTAATTCATAATAAATTTAGAATTGATCTAATTCTTTGATTTCTTGGATTAATCTTTAAATATTGTTTTTACTGCACACTGTATTTTTCCAGAACTTGCTTAACAGTCTACTGGTTTTCCAGGATTAAAATCTGTCCTCAGTTTACTGATTCTGTGTGATTGCCTTTATTCTGGAATTTTTTTTGAACCTTTGTTGATTGCAATTTATATCATCTTGCATAGTTTCTTTAAAGATTTTTCATTTCTCACACTGAAAAATACATTTGCGAAAAGTTTTAAAGGTGTCAATTCACCCCCCTCTTGAACTTGACCAAAACATATTTTACACCAATTAAAAGCTCATTTACAATGTTATCTATTTTAGTTGATTAAAAAAGCAAATAATTGATTATCTTATTTTGAAATATATGATGAACAGGTTAATCTATTATGTAAAACCTTAATTGATAAAACAAACTTAAAAACCTTTTAAAAACAATTTTCCTTATTTAATTTTAAGATCAACTGTGTGCTATATTGAATCTCTTGTGATACCTTCTTTATAAGACTCTCAAACACATGCAATGAAAGTTATAACACACAATACAACTTTAGCATCAATATTTTCAAACATCATCATCAAAACAACTTCTCTTGAGGCTTAACTTTACTTTGCAAGTCCAACAATGTCCCACTTTTTATGATGACACAAACTAATGCATGATCCAAGCTTAGATCTTGGAGATGATGAAACATTGCTTTCATTAGAGTTTTCAAACACACATGTACAAACTCGTGGTGCACAGAATTATCCCTTATTATGATATCTCTTCCTTGCTCTAAGCTTCATTTGCATGAAATCTAAGGAAAAAAACAAAGAGACAAGATTAGGTGTAGGAAGAAAAATTCATCTCTAAGTAAACATTCATACATTCTCCCCCTTTAACACTATCAAAAAGAATAAAATATATCAAGAATCATATAAAACTATATGTGCCAAAGAAAAATATAAGAAATATTCAAACAAGATTAAAATAATAAATTAAGCTCACATGGTAATCAATTATCCTAAAAAAAAATTATTTCCAGAAAAAACATCCCTATGGAATAATTGATTATCATCCTCGTAATCGATTATTTTTCCTAGAAAACATAAAAACAAAGGATTTTATCCATTTTTAATTTACTATTTGATAATTTAATCCATTATCTTACGTTGTTAATCGATTGAATTTTTAATACTAACATAAACTAAAATTTCTTTAAACATAATCAATTTATTGAATTAAAAAAGCTTTTATTAAAATTTTTCTTTAAACATTACAAAAAAAAAAAAGAATTAATTTCATGAAATGAGAAAAAAAATCATAATCTTCTCTTGATTCTCCACTACTTTCAACGTTAAGCCTCTTCAATTTCCTCTTAATACTTTGAAGAGATAGATGAATATTTTTCAATTTTTCATCATGCTCTTCATCCTTCTTTAGCTAGTAATTATAAATCTTTTCCAGCTTCACCTGAAGAGATTGTTCAAGTGGAGAAAGGGTTTTTCTTCTCTTTCTTTTGGGATTCATCAGTTTGCATGGGTTCATGTTGTTCTTCAAGATGGATTATAGAAATTAAGATTGACTATATGCTAAATTGAAACTTTTTTGTGAAAACTTTGTGTGTAAGTCTCTCAAACACGTGCAATGAAAACTATAACACACAATATATCTTCAAAATCAAAAGCAGTAGACTTCATAATAAAAAAACCTTTTCTTGAGACCTGACTTTACTCTTCAAGTCTAACACATCTGGACCAAGAAAAGGTAGTAACATACGTGAGTGGCCTAACCCTACATGTGTAAGTGAAGATGTGGTTCTCCATTAATTGAAATAGTAAAGAATGATATAGTGTTTAGATGGGTGCAAATCTATCCAAGGCTTTTGAAGAACTCAATGGAAAATTAACCAATGCACCCACCTTAACACTATCAAACTTTTCTAAATCAATTGAAAACTACAAGAAAAAACTATTTAGAGACCAATTTTTAGCTATCAAATGAAATGGTTTCTAATTGTGACCAAAATAGTCACCAAATTCGATTTTGGTTGCTAAATAACTACAAAATATAAGTAATGATTGAATTTAGTGACCAATTAAGTCAAGATAATTGATATCTAACATTAGCTACCAAGATTTTAGTGACCTATACCATTAGATTCTAAATTAGTCTCTAACTTAATTAGATACCAATTTAGAATCTAATGACATAGGTCACTAAAACTATGGTAGCTAATGTTAGATATCAATTATCTTGACTTAATTGTTCACTAAATTCAATCATTACTTATATTTTGTAGTTATTTAGCAACCAAAATCTAATTTGGTGACTATTTTGATCACCATTAGCAATTATTTCACTTGGTAGCTAAAAATTGGTTTCTAAATAGTTTTTTTTTTGTGTAGTGGGAATTGAGTGTGATGCCTCTAACATAGGCATTAGGGTTTTCCTCCTCTAAAGGACCACCCCATACTCTATTTTAGTGCGAAATTAAAGCGAAGTCATCTCAATTGCTTTATGTACAACAAATCATTGTTTTCTCTTATTAGTGCTTTGCAAAACTGGCAACATTGTCTCTTTCTAAAGGAATTTGTGATCCATAGTGATAATGAATCTCTCTTAAGTACTTAAAATGCTAAAGCAAGTTTAAGAAGAGACATGCACAATAGGTAAATTTTATTGAACAATTCCCATATGTGATCAAACATGAACAAGGCAAAGCTAACATTATTGCTTATGATCTTTCACTAATATATGCCTTGTTGAAAAATTTAGAAACATAGTTGCTTGACTTTGAGCACCTCAAGGAGTTGTACAAAGACGATCCTAATATTTTCATTATCTATCAAAAGTGTTAGAAGGGAGCACACAAAGATTTCTTTCTACAAAATGAATTAAAGGTAACAAACTTTGTGCCCAAGGGTTCTTTGAGACAATCTCTTATTAGAGAGGCTCATAGGAGAGGCTTAATAAGTTATTTTGGGGTAGCTAAAAGCTTAGAAACCTTGCATGAGCATTTCTTCTAGCCCTACATTTGGAAAAACATGTCCAACAATTTTGTGATAAGTGTATCTATGTAGGAAAGTCAAATCAAAGGTCCAACCCCATGGTCTCTACACCCATCTTCCTATCCCTTATAGGCCTCAGATTGATGTTTATGTGGATTTTATCTTAGAACTTCCAAGAACAAGGAATCAAGATTATCTTTGTGGTTGTGGATCGTGTTTAAATTGTGACACGTTTTATTCCCTGTAACAAAGTAGATGTAATAATTTCAATCTCCTTTCTTATGAAGTTTTTTATTACATGGACTTCCTAAAAGTATCATATGTAACAGAGATCATAAGTTCTTAAGTCACTTTGGAAAATATTATAGGGTAAAGTTAGCACAAATTGTTATTTTCTACTACTTGTCACTCATAAACTGATGGCCAGATAAAAGTGGCCAATATAACCTTATATGAAATGTTGTGATGTCTTATTTATAGGAAAACACTAGTCTCAAAAGATCTTATACATCACATTCAATTTACATACAAAAAAGAGGAGTTAACTTTACTACTTCCATCAACCCTTTTGAAATAGTTTGAGTTTAATCCCCTTACTTCTCTTGACATTCTTCGCATTCTTAGATCTTAACTCTACCTTGTGCATAAATGTTGTGGATATAACTTCTTTGATAAAATATTTGCACACTAAATTCAAGAATCAAATTGAACAGAAAGTAGGACGTCACATTAAACATGCTAATAAAATACCAAAAAGAAATTATCTTTCAACTTTGAGAATGTGTATGGCTTTATCCAAGGAAGAATTTCTACTCAAAGAAAGTTTAAACTTCTACCTAGAGGTGATGATGGAAACCATCCAACCTTAAAAGCGTTGGCTAAGAGGAGAGAAGAAGGTGATGCCTCATGGAAGAAGACTCTATATTTGAAGAGTAGAAAACTGGGATTTTCTTCTTTCTTCTTAGTCTTGTACAAATTGTATAGTAGTAGTTTTTCTTGTATTCTTTTTTTGAATTTTGTAGAGAGATAAGTGGGCCTTCTTTAGATCTTAATTGGGCCTTGACTTGTGCTTGAAAAGTCAACTAAAAACCCTAGGAGAAATGGTCAAAATTCATCCAAGGCATGAGAGTGAAGAAGCTTGGAGCATAGAAGTCCCATATGTCATGGGAGAGACCAATTTTAAGTCATTTTGGGGCTCTAGTTTTCAACAATGCATGCTCCAAATTTATGCCTTTTCAACCCACTTTTTTTTTTTTTTTTTGTTTTTAAGTCCCACACTTCCTAGGATATGAAGTGAAAGAGGCTTACATTTATAAATAAGACCCTTTGTCACCTTTTACACCCATTTTGAAATTGAACTTGAATTGATGACCATTTTTGCAATCCTCTTATTCTTTTGAAGACACCGACATGAGAGTAATCTTATTGTTCATGTTGTGCATATTTATGTGTAATATCTTTGTTACATGATTTGATGTTTTGTTTATACACTTATAATTTTTGTCATCATAAAAAGTAGGGAGATTGTTAAGACCCGAGACGGTCTAACCCTCGCTAGATAATATTAAGCCAACAGACCACCTATGAAGTTTTGATAATAACAAACACTCTAATTTTTTTTATATGTTTGAACGAGTTTAATTTTCTTAACATTATGACGTGTTTTGTGGCAGCTTAGTAGACCATCTAGTGTTTACAATAAATCTCACATTAGACGGTATATTATATCTAACAATCATATAACTTGAAATTAATTATCTATATAGTTCATAATCATCAAAGGATTTTCTAGATAAATACAATGCTAAAAACAATTTTATCAAACAACTTTAATATATTGTAAAAAACTGTTTTAATTCAAACCTTCAAATAGTTATACTAATATGGAAACAAATGTACCAACATGATTACGATCAAATGATTAATTATCATATATGCATGTTGTGTTTGAATTTTTTCCATTTAATAACAAATACGTACATGCTTTGTTGATTCATATCAAAACCTTCCTTATCAAGTGTTTATGACAAAGAAGATGAAGATTGTCATTGAAGTCCAACCAAAGATCAAGTATTAACATTTTAAGCTACAACATTCATCTTCTAGAGTCTATATAAAGAGAACAAGCAAAATATGAAGAACACACAAGAATATGAAACAATATAAGTTATCTCAATTCTTTCTATCTTAGTGTTCTTTGGGTGAGTTATAGTCTTTGTAATCCTTCATTTTTTGAACTTTATCCTATGAGCTTTGATTGTACTGTCTCTAAAAGTGTTTTTTTTTTGTTTTTTCTGCTGAAAGGTCTTAATCTCAAGGGGGTTTAAAACAAATGAAAATAGGAGTGATTATTGAACTCATGAGAACTAGGAGTGGTTAGTGCACTTATTTGTAACCAGGAGTGTTGGTGTACTCATTTCGTAATCATTCGTTTGATTAGTATAACCTCTTGAGAAGTTTGCTTAAGGGAGAACTATAAAAATATGATGTGCTTGTTCTATTTCTTTGCTAGATGCTCTAGTCTAGTCTACTGCAAAAAGGGTATAAGACTCTATTCAACCTCTTTCTAAAACTAGTTGTTCCAATAAGTTTACCTCTTTTTAACCCTTGAAGCTCACAACCACACAACTGTAGATTGGGCCACTTGTAAATAAATCTTTGATTGAATGAGAGTATATTACTATAACAAAATTGTGAAGAGACTTCTATTAAGTCTTATCTTGTTTCATTGATTTATGTGGTGATTCTGATCATCACTCTTCTTGGAAAGTCTTTCAAGTGGCGTGGCATCACCTTTCCATTTTTAAAATAATCATTTTTTCTATTTTATCTTGTTCATACTTAATTATGTAATTCCTTTTACACTACTATTTTTTGTCATGACTAAGCTTGTGTTGTTGTGTGTTTATTTTCTTCATGCTCTTTGAAGTAAACTTTTAAACTTATAATCCATTCAAATTAAATTCAGGTTCAATGATTCATTGAGTTCCTTTCCTTTCATCCTAAAGCATCTAAGTTTTCTTGTTATTAATTGTTTGATAAAATCATGCATATGTAATTTCAACTTGTATTAAGTAGTTTTAAGAGAAAAGTGCTAAAACAAAATAAAATATTATTAGAATGAAATAATATAGAGGAATTGACTTTGATATTTATGTTATGAATTTTATTCAATATTGTAGAAATTTACGTGATATTTATTATTTGTTAGACTAATGAGATGTACACCTTTAGAGTTATATAGTATTTACATCATATAGTGTAACTACTTTTGTTCTGTATTTTTCCTTTGTTATAAAAAGGATAAACAACCCTTTTTTTATATTTTAAGATAGTCATTTTCTAATAAAAGAATTACTAACTTGTGAAAAAATTATTTGATACTATACTTAATGTTAAAAAGTAACAAATATTTAATTATAATGGAGTAAAAGATAAAACTATCCATCATTAGATAGTTATATAAAAAAAATAAGATCAAATGAAATATATCAAATATATGTACTTAATGATAAAAAGAATCATATAACAAAACCGAAAAACTTATAAAGTAAAATCGGTTTTGTTTGGTCAAAATATCTGTAATTTATGTTTAGCTTGAATGAATTTTAATTCATGATTAATCAAATATCTGTAAACTATAAAAAAACGATAGGTCCAAAGATATTAAAATAAACAAAAGAATTTTGTAATAAGTTTGAGAATATATAGAGCAAGAAAGCCAAACGGGAATACGTGGAGAGGACAGAAAGAATCTAGCTAATTTACTTTTAAAAAAGGAAAAGCTATTGCATTCTCTCGTCAATATCGCAATCACTTATCACAGATTAGCTTGAATCACAGCCGTTCGTTTATTGGTATATATTTTGCCATATTCGTTGGCCCTCATGTGGGCAATGATGCTTTTGCTTAACATAAATAAACGATATCGCGTGCCGTAATCGGAAACCAAACAAAATATTGTTTGAGTGAAGGAATACATTGAATAGAACAAATCACGAAAGGTGTCAAGGATGGAAACCGACAACAGTGTTACAAAATTTTAACACGTTCATGTTCTACTTGCGTGCATGAATAGACCATCAACTTTAAAAAAAAAAAATATAATTATCTTATCTAAATGGTGTCTAATTTTATTTAAATAACTATTTGAAAGAAGAGACAAAAGGATATTTGATATTTGATTATCGATTCTAATATCATATGCAATTATGACAAAATGATAAATAAGGATATTTAATTATCTTTTCAATTATTGTAATTATGTTCTTTTGTTTCATATTTTGAAGTATCTCATATGTGTTTTTTATCCATCTGATTCACAAATAGTTAGAGATATAATTATATAAAGTCTTTTTTATGCATGATATTCAATTGTTGTTATTATTAAAAGTATCTTTAAGATTATGATAGTAGTTTCTTCTATAAGTGTTCTTAGTGAAAATATATACTTAAAACATTTGAGAGTTGAAGAATATTTAACGAAAATTGATCATTATTAATTTAGTATTTGATTTAAGTTATTTTCTTGTTTATTAGATAGAGACAGAGTTCTTCATTCACAATTTTGTTTATTTTCTCAAGGTAATATTTTGATTACTCCTATAGATTCCTAAAGTCTATTGTTGGGCATAGGTGTTTTGTCCAAAAGTGCAAAATGATAAGTCTAAAGGTATTTGATAAGCATAATTTTGAACTTAGGACCTTTAATCTTAGTTTTTTTTTTTGACTAAAATCAATATTAAATTCACTATTTTAATTGAGATTCATATAATTGAGTTTATTTGGGTTTTAACTATTATTTATACTAATCTTGCATTTTTACACTCATTAAATGGTCTAGTGATTACATGGAGTAGATGGTCTAGTGAACCGTATTCTAAGACTCAACTGATGAGAACACCTTAGAGACATTAAAGATTAATAAAGACGAAGTTGTAAAGAGATTTTAAAGTGAATGTCAAGGGCTCATTGAAGACAATATCATTAGACGATTTTCTTAGAGAGTTGTTTACAGTTGAGTGCACCATTCTAAAGAGGAAAGAAGTTGGATCAATAACTTTAATGCTTTCTAAAGAAGCAAGTTCTAGTTCTGCACATATCTTCTGTAAAGATATTCTCTTGATTCTTTACAAATATAATATTGTGAAAAACGTGTCAAAAATAGAGCAAAATTCTCCTCCAATATTGTAGATTTTTTTTTCTCAGTTCGATTGTGCCAAACCTAATTGAATAAAAATTCACAATGAATATCCAAACAAAATTAGAAGCAAAATATTTGGATAAAAGGTGATAACAAAAAATCCGCAACAAATATGGAAAGGAGATATTTGTGAATTAGTCGGTGACAAAGAAGGAAACAAAGAATAATTACAAAAACAATTTCTAAGGTATAACCTGAATTCAAATTCAAAAGGGCAAAGAAATCTATAAACGATACAAGCTTTAAGGGAGAAAAGGGAAGCTTCATCATAGTGTTCGAGAAACGGAGTATAACAAAGCATCTTACTTTTCTTATTTTTATCGTTGTAATTCTTTCATTTCCTTCATATGGAACATTAAACTCTTTTAGTTAAATCTTTCGTAATGAATTTCAAAGTTTTTGTTTAATAAAGTGGCTTTCTTAAATTTTCTATACAAGATGATACTTATTATTGATCTTTTTGAATTATGGTTTATGTTAAGGTATTGTTTTTGAACACTTGTTGAGAATTTTATTATTTTCTTTAATTGAAATTCTAGGTAAGTTCACTTAGTTTTGATCGATCTCTTGTATGTTTAGTCAAGAGGTAGAAAATAATCATTTTATTGAGTAGACACTTGAAGACGAAGTGAGATACTAAATACATCAATATATGTTTGCATTACTAATAAGATTCTGTTGAATTTGATTTACGATTGTTTGATTAATCAATTCTATAAGAGAATTAAAGATTAATAATCTTAGGATAACCAATGAAGAATTTACTATTGAATAAAATTGACAGTCACCTATTTTCTTTACTGTTTTATATCGTTTACTTTATTTTTCTGCACAACAATCCTCAACCCTTATTATTACTAACTTTCATTAATTACAAATAAGTTTTGAGTACTAATTAACTAGATTTACTATTGGATTCGTTGAGAGATGACTTGGGATGAACTTTCACCTATTTATATTATCATCTTTTTTGTATTAGACAGTCTAGCACTGCGTTACACGATCTAAACTGATTTTTTTTTTAATTTGCTCGTGAAGCGATAGTGATCAGTGCAACATGTGCTTGCTATCCTAGTCATCATTTTTAATAATTACATTTCCCTAATTTTTCGGTACTACGATGGACACTCCCTAATTTCAAATGTGTTAAACATATTTAAGTGAGTTAATTCTTAATTAGCAAAGTTAATTCTATTTTTTTGTCCTTTCTTCTCCTCATGATTGAATCCTCCATTTATAAAAGAAGACTCTCCCTCTTGTAAAGTGACATAAATATCTTTTGTGAGAATTTGTAAGATTTTGATTATTGTCTTCTCTTATTTTGATTGTTGAGAAAATTTCTCAAGTGATGAATTCTCTTATACTTATTTTTGGAATTAATTTCTCAAGATAACGTGTTTTTCCCACTTTTCTCTCTTCAATCCATTTTTACGTTCATTTCTTTACTTGTTCTTTTTTTCTAATACATTTTGACACATTACCAAATGGGTTTTTCCTAGTTATTCATTGTTTCCATCAATTACATCGTGTCTTTTATGGATTTTGAGTTTGCAAACACTTAAAGATCCTTCCAACCTATAAATTTCACATCATCTATTCTCTCTCCACTTTCAAATCATTTTCTTTCCCTTCTACTCTCATCTTCTACTCATTCTCCCTCTTACACTCCTTGGATCACCAAGTAAGTATACTCATTTATATCTCTTTGATGTTTGAAGTGGGAAATTGAGTCCAAGTAAGGCTTTGCTCAACGTCTTCTTCTTTTTCTGTACTTTATAATATTGTGATGCATCCCCATTATTGTTTTTCTTTGCATGGTGCTGTACATAACTGTTCCTTTTCCAAATGTTAGGGTTTTTGAAAAACAATTGATTCAGGCTTTAATTTCCACGGTATTTGACAATTGGATCAATTACATGGAATCTGAATCACTTATTTTCAAGGTGGAATTCTACTTGTAACACCCTTTTGTATTTTTTTTGTGTGAGAATGGATCATGGCTGAGTGCAAACCCCCTTGCAAAATATTGCGCAAAATTAGTTTTTCATAAGCGAGATCATAGCAGAAAATTTTAAAATCATGAACATTCATTGGTGTGATGCAGATGACTCTTCCATAAAAACATACCCACACCATTCACCATCCAAGACAAGAAAGGGAATTGCTTCCTCATCACCACCATGGCCTCAATCACCTCCCCCAACTTCACCAAAAGAGTTAAGAGAGCACCTCATGGATGAAGCAAACCTAGATAGATGGGACAACACGTGCTCTAACTAGGGTCAAACAACTTCGTTATATGCAATTGGAGTCCAGGCCTATAATAACAGAAAGAAGAGTGGAGCTACCGCCAGGTGCCCATGAGGAATTCACCAACATGTTTAAGAGAAGGCGTTGGAACATCCTTGTTGCTCGTGCTGAAAACTGCAATGAAACAATTGTTAAAGAATTTTATGATAATGCATATCCATTGAAGATCACCGACAAAGTTAGAATTTCCTGGGTCAGAGGGCACAAAATTTACCATGATAGAGATGCAATCAATGACTATCTGCACGTCCCTGATCTTAGTAGCTGAAGAGGAAGTGGAATTCAAGAGAATTGAAAGGGGCATCAAACATGAACAATTTGTTGTTTGCTTGTGCATTGCAAATAAAAATTGAGCTAGGTAGAACAGGAAATGATCAGAAGATTCTGAGAACTAATATGAAGACATTGGCTTAAATTTTGACTAGTTTTCTAATTGTCAGTATGACACCCAACACACATGTTTCTGATGTCAACATGCATAAAGGTCAACTTCTTTGTTGCATCATGGCTGACATAGTATTTGATGTTAGTGAAATCATTTCTGAAGAAATCCACAAATTTGAAATTTCTCAACCTACCTACAGAGGAACAATCAAACCTTTAGGCTTTCCTAGCCGTATTAATGGCATATGCAAATCCAAAAGTGTAGACATCACAACTCGTCCTTTGAGGAAGCTCAAATTGCCTTTGAATAAGGCATATATAAGAGCACACTACACTAATTCATTGGATGAGGTTCAAGGACCTGAACCACAACTACAACCTCACCCCAAGAGCTCCTTATACTCATATAACCAACAATAATCAAATCCCATTTTGGCATTGACATGAAGGCCATGCTTGCCCACTTATCTCATATGCAACAACAAATGGCAGCCAATCATAGGGCTACTTCTACAATATTTGAGACCTTTTATAGAATCAACATACATCAGATTCAACACCCTTCTGCACCTTTTCAATCAATCACGTTAGTCCAATTTCAATAGCTTGTGGCATGGCTTGGGTACAATCCTTTTTTCTCAAGGGTGGCCAATGTAGTTGAATTTGGAGAAGCCCCACCTCCTGAAAGTGCAACAGGTAGCATATGGAGGCTAAAATAAAACTCAACCTACTAAAACAGGTCAAGTTGATAAAAGAGTTGACCTCTTAGCTTGAACAACAAAGTAAGTAGATTGACTCGTCTGAAACCAAATATGAGCAATTCTTTGACACGGTGATCCAATCCAGAAGACAATGGAAGGAAGATTTAGAAGACGAGGAGGAAGAACAAAATTGAAACAAAAAAGAGTTTTCCCTTTAATTTTTTGTACATATTTAATTTCTGGCGGTAAATTCTATTTAAACTTAAAGTTACTACATACGAATTTTGGTGCAAAGTAGACTATTTTGAACAAAATAAGGGTACATTTTAATTATAATACAGTGACAGTTAGGGTTGTACATATCTTTTTCTGGAATATATTTTCTGGAATTTGGTTGGAACAAGAACTAGGATTGAAAGTAATCTACAAACTCGGTGCAGATAAAAAAAGATAGTCATTTTCAGCTTTAAAAATGTAGGATCCTATTGCATAGATTCATAGAATCCAAGAATTAGCACCTGGGGAGAATCCATCTAGTAATATGAGAGAACTAAATCAAACACTAAGGTGAGATCAGTGAGAGACTTATGCCAAATCTTTTCAATTGGTTGTGTCAAGGTTTTTATCACTGTTAAAGCATGAAAAGGATCAAGGCCGTTCTTGTTGAAAAACTGAAACAGAGCCAAAAAGCGAACCCAACATCAAGAAATAATGAGCTTCCTTATTGATCCTTAACTGTACTATATAATGCCCTAAACTTAATTGTTTAAATTCTACCCTTCTTCATCCAAAACGAGAGAGAATAGTATATGTATTGATACAGTTAAGAACATATTGGATTCTGTGTTATGTGATAAATGTAAGTGAAGGCTTGAAAAAATTAAGTGATGTTAGGCACATAAGAAAAGTAAGTGTTGTTGTACAAAGCTGAATAAAACAATTGACATCACTTAGTTGAAAAAGCTAAAACATAAACACAGGCCTGGAAAAGAAAGCAAAAGAAAGTACATTGAAGAAAATTCAAATTATATGCATATTGTATTATTAGTCATTACAAGAAAATATATAAATAATTACTAAAAATATCGTGGGTTAAAAAGTCAACTCAAAAAAGTGTCAACCAAACTTATTTTAAATCGACAAAAAAATAAAATATGTGATTTAAGATTTGTTGTACTTAAACTTTCATTTGTGAAAATTAATTATACTGCTCATATAGTTAACATAATTATAAAAAAAGTAATTATCTGTATTAATATGTGATTTATGAAAATTAGTCATATTAATCATATAGTTAATATAATTATGATGAAAAATAATTCGTACAAAAGGAGAGACTTATTGATTTAAAAATTATAATTATATTTTTTTCTTTATTTAAAAAAATATGTAAATATTTGATAAAAATATTAATTATATGTGATAATAAAAAAATAAATATGATTTCTAATAATTTAGAGTTTCTATTTATAATATCCAGTTTATAATCTATATAACAATTATTTAAAATATATTTTTAATTTTTATGGATATTACTTAATTTTTTTTTAAATTATGACAACATTATGATAATGATTATTTGTAATATTTTAAAATTTATAAGCATTAAAGTAAAGACATATTGTTTTGGATAAAAATATAGAAATCTTCAAAGTAATTACATTGTAGAAAATAAAAGGATATTTTCTAATTAAAAATAAAATATGTAATTAAAGTTAATAAAATTTGAGTAATTTATTATTTACCAAATTGATATCATGCTACAATGTGATTAAATAAGTAATATATTTATCTTTATGTAATTGGTTCATTTCATAAAATGTTATTTGACCTGATTTAATAAAGTGGTGATTAAAAAAATAATACATATGATAAATGTTTTTAAAATAAATAAATAAGTTATAAAATTATAATATTTGAAAACAAACTTAGGAAATTAAATACAAAAGATAAAAAATAAATATTACTTTATTTATTATAAACAATATTTAATCATATAAATTTTTATACTATATCTCATATTATACAAAAGTTAACTATAAATATATGCTATTTTATGTGATAGTTATGTTTTTAAAAATATTTTTAATATGAAATAAAAAATAATATAATAATATATGAAAAATAAATATACATCTAAGTTTAAAGAAAAGGGAAATTGTTTAAAGTTTAATTTAGATTTTTAATTTTAAATTAATTTAAATTAAATTTTTAATTTAAATTTAAATTTTTTAGATAAAAATGTCACGCGTTTAAAGAAAGCCTTTAGGTTAAATTAGTGCTCTCTTCCACTCTGCCACACAGCTCAGTTCCTTTTTTCTCCACACTTGGTTTCTTCTCCCTATTGTCTCCATCGCACAACTCCCTGCCCATTCTTTTTTTTATCTCCGTGCTTGCTTTCTTCTTTCGCAACTGACTTTCATCTCCATTTCTTCCTTCAACTTTGTTTCGTTTCTCCATGTGGTTGTCGGAGTTAGGTTCACTCAGTTCTTTCATTATTTCCTCCTTCACCGGTGGTCATCACTGTTCTCGTTTTGGGTCACGAAGGTAAAGACTTTATTTTCGTTTTCAATTTATTTCTTTATTTTTGCCTTTTAATCTTTGTTTTTATGGGGTATTAACTTATTGGTTTTCATATTTTATGATTTTTGTAGGTTTTTGCCACCATTGGAGATTTCGTTTGTCCCCTAACCTTCCTCAACTTCATTTTTGGTCAGTCCCCTCATCGTGGTTTTCACAATTTGGTTGGCTCAGTGGAACAGAACCTCTCAGAACACTACAAAAAAAAACAAAAATTACTAACGAGACAAATCTATCAGAAATACTCAAAATCTATCGGTAAATTGATTGTATGTAAATTTACCGACAGATTTTTGAGTGTGTCAGTAATTACCGACGGATTTCTGAGTTCGTCGGTAATTACCGATGGATTTCCGACATATTTCTGAATCCATCGGTTAATCTGTCGATAATTACTGACGGACTCAGAAATCAGTCAATAAAATTATTGCTAATGATATTTTACCGACGAATAAAGTTCCGTCGAAAAAATTTCGTCGATAATTTAACTTTATCTTATAGTGAAAATCACTGCGTCTTAGGCATCTGTAAGTCTATTTAGTGTAAGTCCATTGGAACAAAACCTTGCTGAACCTCTATTTTTGTGTATTTACAGCTTTCTTGTGAGGATTTAGGGTTGAGGACAAAAAGATATAGTATCATTTAGGGTTGTGGTAGTTTTTTTTTTTTTTTAATTTTCTTTTTCCTTTATCAGTGAAATATTATTCTAGTTTTTGCTATTATTGTGCTTTATGTTTGTGGTTTTGGACTCCAAGTTATTATTATTGTCATTGTGATATATGAATCTCGGAACACTTTCAAGATAGGTTGAACTGAGGCAATTAGTGTGTCTTTGCTCTTGCTTGAGAAAAACACAATCTCTTTTTGTCTAGCTTTTGAAAAGAAAGAAAAAGAAAAGCATGTTCTCAAGCAGATACAAGTACCCATTTCTGATGTTCAACTTATGTGCGGGTTCTCAAACATGTGCTTTACAAAAGAAACATCATGATTCTAATTTTATTCTTATGCTGATTACAAGAATGAAATTTATTATTTCATTCTAAAGAGTTCAGAAACCATGAAAATTTGAACACAGTATTGTACTACCCTTTCCTCTCTGATGAAATTGTTTATTTCTATTATTTTAAATGATTGAATAATCATGTAGTATGAGATTGTCAATAGCTATAAACTGAAGATGAACATCGTTGCTGGTTATATATAAAACTGATGATATTTAGTGGAAGCATCTAATTAATATCAGCCCTTAAGTAATAGATACATTTTCTTTTTCATCATCTAAACCTTCAAGATTATTATTTAGGATTCTATGCTAATTTAAATGTTACTTGATTGTATACTTTTCTTGTTTCAGGACATTGTAGCAAAGTTATTCTCTTTTTCATAGCAGAGGCCAAGGGCTTTGTGCATCTTAATTGGAATTGGAATAGCTTCTTCTGTCACCTTATGCGAGCCAGTTTCTACTACCATCAGTGTTTCATATGAGGTTAAAAAACTGAAACATTGTATACCTCGACTACTAGAAAAAAACGATATAAATAATCAGATGTTAAATTTCTTGTATTACGTTATTTTTACTAGAATTATATATTTTATATAATATTTTTAATTTCTGATGGGTGATAGTTAAAATTTTGACATCCAATCTGACGCAAATGGATTTATAATAAAAAAAAAAATTAACCTTTGTGTCGAGCTAGCCATCGCAAACGCCAATTAAAAAAAGAAAAACAACTTGCGTCAGCCTTGTGTTGGCCAACATAACATAAAATATTTTGGTTTGCGTCCATTTTGTGTGGGTTTGGCTCATACTATTTGTATCGATTTACTAGCCGATGCAATACCATCCAGTAGTTTAGAGTCAATTGTTTGCCAACGCAACACTCACACTTTTGTGTCTGGTTTTGGTTGTTTATATCGGCTTTTGACCGACATTATTCTCTCATTTTCTTGTAGTGAGTGAGTATTTTGTTACCCAAAAACACCAAATTTCTTGAAAGTCCAACCACATTACAAAGTCTCAAAAGAATTTAGTGATCCATGCTAAATGTGTGTTTATGGTTAATTGAAAATGACATACAAAACTGAATTGAAAGTTGTCAAGATCAGTAGAGAGAAAAACCTAGTTGTGAGAAAAATATCTTTTATCCTTTGAACAAATTTAAGAAAGGTAGCAATAGATCTGTTTCTGACTAACAACTCTTATGATCTTTCAGCAATAAGAAATCCTTGTGCATTTGGTTCTGAACCTTGATAAACATTCTATGTGTTCTTGAGTTATTTAGAAGAGTGAATTTCATTTGTATTCATTCTAGGACATCATCCATCTTTTAGTAAGCGAAACTATGATATTTTATATCACTTTCTTTGTAAATTGTTATTTTAGCTAAGAGTAACTGTGTTCTAAAGAATAACCAGTGTTATCTCGAGGGATTACGTTTTAAAAATACTTAGTCTTATACAAGAGTGGTTACTTTTCAAAGAATATCTAATTTTAGCTAAGATTCGTTGTGATTCAAAGAATACTCAATCTTAGTCAAGAATGGTGGTATTCAAAAAATACTTAATTGTGTTAGTCAGGAGTGATAGTGTTCTAGTTAATAATCAATTGTTTAGCTAAAAGTGTCTTATTCCAAATAATACTTGATTATTTAGTTGAAAGTTATCGACATCCAAATAATACTTTCCTCGTATTTTGCAACGATAGTCTGCATAGTAAAACTTGATCAAGTTGATTAAGAACTGGACAGTATGGATTTACAGGCGAACCATATAAAAATATCAATTGTAAATCTTTGTCTACTACAACTAACAAAAAAAGAATAGTTTATTTTAACAAGATTTACAAAATATTTTGAAAATGTGTCTGTTTAGTTAAAAATGTATCTAATTGTATTTCATGATACCCTGACATTGCAAAATCTTTAAAAAATTTAAATGCACAATTTCACCCTCTCTTCTTGTATATTATACCCATTTCTCATAATATATGCACTCCTATAAACAAATTTAATCTTCTAGATCAAAATTTCAATTTCAATACTTTTAACAATTATGTTAATGTTTAGAAAAAACAATGTAGTTAAGTACATTTTACTTTATTAATAAATTAATTTGTCTTGTTATAACTCTTCCTTTTTTTGTTATAGCAAAGATCATTTACAGTGAATAATCAAAACAAGATTATGAAAATGAATGAAAGATAATTTTCTTGCAAAGAGTATGCTCATTTATACTAAAGTAATAATAAATAACTAAAATCTTTAATTTTAATTGAATTATTAATGAGTTCAAATATTTAAAAGAAGGAAAGGCAACACATTAAGTAGATGGGATTGTTTTTATAGGTATAGTTAGAATTTAGTATTTGTGTGAAAGTTAGTGAATCACGTGTATAACTTATAGCTTGCACGAGTGTGGATTTGCATTTTTTAGTAGATTATTGAATGCAAGATTTTGATACCTAGCCTGTACAACCCATGGGTTAAACATGTTTTACTTGTCGACTGTGTGGTCTAACAAAAATTTGCATCACTTGATTCAACTCAAAATTCAATCTTTATTACTTTAGTTAGTTGTGTATTGTTTATTAGATTAGATAAATTGTTGTTATGGAATGTGAAAATTTTCTAAAATTCTTTTGCTGGCTCGTAAAATCTGCGTGTTTTTCCGAGATAGATGTGGTTTGGAAAAATTAAAGCCTGTTTGAAATATACACCATACGAATGAATTTTTGTATAATGTGAATTTTATATTACATTATGTTCTTATTTTTGTATTGATAAAAACGATATATATATATATATATATATATATATTTATATATATATATATATATATATATATATATATATATATATATATATATATATATAATATGTGAGTACAAAAATTTGAGTATATGAATCACTTTTACTTTTGCTGAAGTTGGCAACTCATTAGCTTTTTTTAATGATATAATCTGAATAGTTTACTCAACCTAAACTCAACAAATTAAAACGGTTTTTAAATTGGGAACTATAGATCATAAGGAAGTATGTCAAGCCTAAATACAAATAAGCATATCTAGCCAAATGGGAAGAAAAGAAACATGATGTTTAGAACGATAAAAGAACTTTATTAAGTTCTAAACTAAAATTTATTACATAGATTTCATAACTAGCTAGATTGCAAAAAGAAATATGCTTCATCAATGTTCTTTGACAAACAAACTATTTCTTATGCTCAATATTGTTTTCCTTCATTGACATCATGTCCTTGATCATTCTCTCTATATTATGAGAAGAAGAACCAGTTTCTTTGACACTCTCACGAGCTTGCTTTGCAATCTCATCCACAGAGTCTCTGAGACCTTCTATCCGATTCTCCAACACATCCTTCACCATCTTCTCAATGATCAACCTGTCAAAGGTCCCATCTATATCAAGTCCAATGCCCCATTGCTCACTCACACACCTATTGTTGATTGTCTGATCAACCATCAAAGGGAAACAAAGCATAGGTACACCTTCACCAATACATTCCAGTGTAGAATTCCAACCACAATGTGTCAAGAAACCACCCACAGCTGGGTGGGCCAAAACCTCCTCTTGAGGGGCCCATTGCACCAAGAGCCCCCTCTCTTTAGTTCCCAACTCAAGTTCTTTAGGTACACAGTCTTTAAAACCAGCTTCTCCATTGATCAAGTCCTTCCGAATAACCCACAAGAAAGGCTTCAAACTATTCACCAAACCATGCCAAAACTCCAAAAACTGCTCCTCTGACAACTTCACCACACTGCCAAAGCTAACATACAAAACTGACTTCGCCTTTTGATGGTCAAGCCATGTTATGCAACTTTTATCTTCTGTTCGGACATTAAGGGATAACAAAGGGTTTTTTGTAACTTGGTTCTTGACGTGAGTGTGAAGAGGGCCGATTGTGTAGACTCTGGGAAACACAGTAGTGAGCTTATTGATAATGGGAGCTTCTAACTGATCAAATGTATTTAGTATAAGACCAGAAGCTCGAGTCATGGCTAGGGTTTCTTTCATGTAGAAATCAAGACCAAAGCTTCCAGGTTTCAGTTTGAAAACAGATGGAAGATCACAGTCTCTCAATAAATTCTCTAATCCTGGAATGCTTGATAGCACCTTATGTACATCTTCTGCATTTTAATTCCAAATCCATCAACAAAATTGTCAAGGTTCCCTAATCCATCTTCTATAGGTGCTTTTAGATGAATGTTTGTAAAATTAAATTTGAATGAATTACTCTCTGTAAAATTAATTTTTGTTAAAATTAGCTATTTTGAATTAAAGTGATTTATATTTTTAGATGGGTTTATTCTAAAATCAAGTTCAAATAGTATAATTTTTTTCATCCACTGCAAAAATCCCCTAAATTTGCTTAAATGTAAAATATAAAGACATTTTAGAATCAGTTATTCTAAGTGAGACCAAATATGTAAATTCTTATTTGAAATCCTATATATTAATTCATAATTTAACGTCATATTTTTCTTATCCAGTGCAAATTCAAACATTCATTTATGCAAAAACTAAATTTAACTCAATGATCTTCAGAAACAAAAAACCAAAAACGGAATTGGCATCTTATTACTAAAAATATTAATATAAATTTTTAATTAGATATTATTAAAAATGATATAATCACACTAAATAATGTATCTGTGTATAAAAATTGGCTGTAATTAAAATACGGAAGAAGAGTAATGGTTTATATTTCTATTTATGATTAGAAAAATATGTCATTAATTATAAGCTTTTTCACTTGTATTAAAATTCATTCAATTTGATTAATTTAAGAATTTAAATTTTTTTAAAAGCAAACTTAAAATGCCAAAACGAAATTGCATAAGGTCAAGTATCATGTATCACAAAATATTTCCACTGTTTTAGTCTTTATAAAAAAAGAATACTAATATTTTCAGCATCAAAATGTAATTTTATGTTTTATCAATGACATGTTTATGTTTTTGTAATATGTAAGGATTTTCTTTTACCAACATGATTAAAACCGACTTATTCACCAAAGGCCAACTACACGGGAATCGCTTATTCAGCAAAAGTTTGTTTTACTCAAATTCAAAAAATAGTTTAAAACTTATTTATTTATTGCTTTTGAAAACGAAAAGGATAAAGGACGAATAAGAACAAATAGAAGAAAATGGTTCTTTATTAATCAAGTCCCGTTTAAAAAATTGCATTAGATGGCTTATTATTTGGTCCATGCATGGATCTCATTTCTTTCTCTTATTAAAAAAGTATACATTTATAATCTCCATTAAAATATCTACGAAAATAAGTATGTTTACCTAGAAAAGCCAAAACACTAAACGACAACAAGCTAGAGGTTTTTTCAATTAAGATATGCCTACAGGATTAGATCTGATTATTAGTTTAAAATGGTTTCCATGTGACCGACACTCTAACATGTTATGTCAAATGAGGAGTGTTATCACATTAATATTATTTTAATTTAAACTTAATTTCTTTAAGAAAGTCTTTTCTTACAATATTAGATCTAATTTATTTAGTTACTCTAACATGTTATGTGAAATGACGAGTGTTATCACATTAATATTATTTTAATTTAAACTTAATTTCTTTAAGAGAGTTTTTTCTTACAATATTAGATCTGATTTATTTAGTCTTAGTTACATGTATACACTACTACATATTATTCAAGGAAGAGTAATATAAGTTAACCTTATTTTCAATGTAATATATACCAAACCTATTTATATATAGAACAATGTATATAGTTAATATAATCTTTTAAAAATATAGGTAAAATAAGAAAAGATAAAAAGAAAAATAGAGATTAAAGAGAGGTATTCAAGATCGCACATCAATTATAGATAAAATCAATCGATTTATGAGTTAAGTTATCTTTTGTAAAATTTAGGTATTAATATTATAGAAGGTTCATCAATGTCATCATAGGATGACATCGTCTTTTATGAAATTTAGGTATTAATATTATAGAAGGTTCATCAACCTCATCCTAGGATGACATTGTCTCCACCACTTTTACAATGCAATTGCTAGTGCGCATGCTTTTGTCGATGTGCAATGTAAGTCAACAAAAAAGTTCAAGATCTAATGCCGCTATGATAAGAAGTAGTACATGGAGTTTCAAATGGTGATTCACATACATTGTGTATCACTCATTACATTCATAGTGGTGTCTTTCTTCTTTATAATAGAAAACCCTACTTTTCTGGCGATGTTCCATATCTCAATTCACAGACCCTGCTTTCTTTCCATAATGGTTCTCCTCTTCATCTGTAGACTTAGGGTCTGTAACCTTTCGTCCACCAATAAATAGATGTTTTTGCTTTCCTCCAAAAACACACCTTCTTTCACTCTTCTCTCTTCTCTAAGGTTTGGATTCTTTGCTCCAATGAGCTTGCTTGCTAGTTTTGAGTTTCTGGGTGTCACCTGAGAAGTTCATGTTATATCCTAGGAAAACACACTGCAGATAAGTCCTTATGGGTAGTGATCATCAATGCCTTGGGAAATCCAATGTATTTGTGTTCTCAACCATATTTTATAACAATTTTAAGGACTTACAACTTATGACATGGAAATCACCAATAACTCTACACTAAAGAAGCCAAAAGGTGTTTTCGCAATACAAACCATCTTTGCAAAACCGTTTATGAATGTTTCAAAAATTGAAGTTTTCACAGGTCAAAATTTCCATGTTGGCAGTCTACTCTGTTAGAAATGTATGGACTTTCTTTTGTTCTTATGACTTCCAAACCCAACTCCGGTACTCCTACGAAACAAATTGAATATTGGACCATGCGAATAAGGTATGTCGTCAACTTTGCTTAGTGTATTATCTAAGAATTTGTTCAATGTATCTTGCTCCTACAAGGAAGCAAAAGATATTTGAGATTCTCTTACTCTCAAGTATATTGTCGAAGATGTCATTCGACAAAGGTTTATTATCAAGAACTACTACCATTGGGAGATAATCGAAGATAAGGACATCAAGATTCAGATCAACGAATACCACAAGCTACTTGAAGATATTAAAGCAAAAAATATAATGTTACAAGAAAAAAATTGCCTTACCTGATGAATTCGTTTCAGAACTTCTGATTAAAAAACTTCTGCAATTTTAGACTAACTATAAACAATTGAAGTACAAACACAAACAAATGTCATTGTCAATCTTATCACACATATCATCATTAATGACACCAATAGAAAAAAGTGTGTTAATACAAAGGCTAAGGCTTTATCTCTTAACGTAAAGATGGTAGAAGACAAACCAACTCCAAAAAGGCATGAGAAAAATCCTAATCATAAGAAAAAATATTAATTTTTCCCATCCCAGTGGATTTAACCCCACATTTATGAAGAAGGGAACTTACTTTTTATGTGGAAGTCCAAGTCATCATGCATTTCAGTCCAGACATAGCGTCAAGAACGACATTCCCCCTAAGAAAAATATAGTCGAAGGGGAAGATACAATTGTTGTGGTTGTTTCACAAGTAGACCTTGTGACCAATCTGAGCAATTGGGTGGTAGTAGTGCTACCTGGCACATCTATGCAAATAGAAATATGTTTTTCACCTACACGAGGGTGGAGGATGGATAAGAATAAGTGTATGGTGATTATAGGAAAAATCTTATCCTAGGAAAACAAAAAGTTCTTCTAAAGCTCACATCATGGGAAGACTCGAGCTTTAAGTTATGTGCTACATGTGCTATCTATTATAGTTAATTTAATCTCTATAGCATTTTATGAAAAGTTGGGGTTAAAATGTCATTCGAATTTGACAGGATTATGCCATTGAATATAATGCATTTCTCGTTGTGCTAGAAAAGTACTATGGTGCTAATTTGGGTCTCTGATTTATATGAGAAAATTTTCACTAGTGCTTATGTGTTTATACTTGGGGTGGTGCAGTTACATGGAGATCACCTGACAAACAATTATTTCAAGATCGATAATGAAATCAAAGTTTGTTGTTCTTGAAATGACTATAAGTGAAGCCGAGTACTTAATAAGTGTAACACAAAAATAATAACAAGAATTATAGGAGTGTATTAGGCAAATTTCTCAAATTAGTGTAATTTTTTTTTTTGAAATTCCTAAAATGGTGCATTTTTTTATTTATTTCCAGATATGGGTAAATTGTGTATAGAAGACACGATATCATTATAAATAAATCGTGACCCTATTCCACGATTTAATATAAGATTAAATAAAATTGTGAAAAAAGGACACGATCTTAATTTACTAGATGAAATTATGCATCTAATATTTCAATTAATGAGTTAATTAATATAGTGAGAATACTGTACAATTTTAGTAAGGTTAATATTCTCTATCCATTCTTCTTCTGTTTTATTTTGCACGATTTTAGTAAGGTTAATATTCTCTATCCATTCTTCTTCTGTTTTATTTTGCACGTGTGATATATTGTTAATGTGTAATTAAAATAAATGCCCAGTTACAAAAGTGGTTTTATTTATTAATAAAAGTGATTGAAATTAAATTGAAACAAATGTGAACTTAATTTGAAATTAAATAATAATAGTTGAGGGAATTATTGTTTAAATTAAAATAAAAAATTATATTAGCATGAGATTTATATATTGAACTAAATTAAAAGTAAGTTTGATTTTGAAAAGAAAAATTAAATTAAATTAACATTTAGTAATAAAATATATTTAGCAAAATTAATTTTAAGTTTAATATTTGAATTTAATTACTAATATAAAAATAATTTAAAATAAAATTAAGATTTAGTAATAAATTTAGAATGAAAAATTTGAAAATATTATATAATTTTTTAAATAAATTTATTGTTAATTTTTAAATTATATTTATTACTAATTAAATCTATTTTATATATTAATAACTAAATTCATAACATGTAACTTGTCTTCTGAATAATCACTCTTCTATTTAAATTAAATTAAATATTTTAGTTACACATTAACAATAGATCACACCCGTCAAACAAAATAGAAGAAGGAATGGTGGAGAATATTAACCCTATTAAAATGGTACAATATTCTCACTATATTAATTAACTCATTAATTGAAATATTAGATGTAGAATTTCATCTAGTAAATTAAGATTGTGTCCTATTTTTACTATTTCATTTAATTTTATATTAAATTGTGAAATAAGGCCACCATTTACAATGATATCGTGTCTCATATGCCTTATTTACCTATATCTGGAAATAAATAAAAAAATTTATTATTTCAGAAATTTAAAAAAAAAATTATACCAGTTTGAAAAATTTGTAAGTGTATTGGGATTGATTAACTGTTAACACATACTAAATGTCTTGGTTGATATACTTTGTTATAGCAACTACACTATGTATTAACTTCATCAATTTAGAAGTGATTCATGTAGCTTGCTATACCAAATGTATTACATCTTATATATGAAACCCATAATCTTTTTTCTTTCTTTGTATCTCTTACCTTTTGCAATATGTTGGGATTGTTGTGAAATTTAAGTATTGCTAAAGGTTCAACAACCTAATCCAAGGATGACGCCGTATCCACCACTTCTAAAATCCAAGTGCTAATGTGCCTGCTATTGGTGATGTCCAATGGAAGTCAACATGAAAAGTTCTAGATTTAGTGTCATTATTATTCGAAGTGGCACATGGAGTTTCAAACAGTAATTCACACAGGTTACATATCTCTCCTTAGATCCACAATGACAACCTTCTTCTTCATAACAAAACTTTCTACTTTTCTGACAACGTTGTGTATATCAATACACAAACCTCTGCATCTACTGACCTGGGTATGTAATCTTTCTTCCACCTATAAATAGGTGCTTATACTCTCCTCCAAAAACACACAGTCACTCTCTCTTCTCCTACTCCTCTAAGTATACAAGTGAAGAACCTTCCCTCACGAAACTAATTTTATAAAGAAGAATATACGAGGAAGCATCTTAGTTGAATAAAAAAAATTGCCTTTCAAGTTTTATAGAAAATATAACGTCTTTCTAGAGCTAAAGTGATCAAATCTTTGTACGAACAAAATTTGATACACGAAATTCATATACTAACCCGGATCGTGCATATCCATCACTCCCTCCTCAATAACTCTGCTTATATGGATTGTGACCCACGTGGCAGTGGCACTGTAGGTTCGGAAAGCGATGACGGGAACCCCCAAGTCTCGAGCAGCGTCCATGGCAATCGTTGACATCATCCCATCCACAATGATGCAGGAAGGCGGGCCCCACTCCGAAGGATTCTCGACAAGGCCCCTCAACATCTCTCGGAACTCCTGGGCAACCTTGGACCTGGTGGTCGGAGACACTATCACGCTGAAGTCGTTGGGAGAAAGGTCGTGAGGCACGCCATCAGCCACGAATGTGAAGCGAAAATCGGGAAAATCGGCGTGGAAGGACGGTAAGTCTGTGTACTGAAGGAGACGATTGTGGATGTGTTGTATGTTAACGAAGGTGATTCTGTGGCCTTTGTGGCAAAGAAGTTTTGCTAAACAAAACATGGGTTTGATGTGGCCTTCTGCTGGAAAGGGTAAGGCCACTAGGTGGGGAGGTGCTGTTGAGTGTTGTTGTTCCATGTTTGGTGATTGGTGAGAAGAGGGAAAGTGGAATCAATTATTATCGATAGACGCGTTTGATCCTATAACACACAAGTCAATAAATAAAGTTTGGTTTGGCAACGATTAAAATGATACGGCAAAAGCTCGTCTTGTATAATCCGCGCTAAGCGCGTTCGTGGTTTATTATGGGCGTTACATTATACGGAGTTAATGAAAAACACTTTTTTCTTGTCCCTCGTTTTGCTAAGGGTAGCTCAATTCGAATTAAATTCTCAGGGCAGTTAAACATTAACTCGGAAAAGAAATACCAAGTTGGTGTTCAAATTTGATTTAGTGACTTTGAACAGTTATCGTGTTCAAATTTTATAAAATTAAAAAATGTAATAGAATGGGTAGTGTTCGATTAGCAATAATAACAAAATATAATGAATGATAGAAAACAATTATATTATAATATAAGATTTTATGCACATAATATCTCGCGAGACACTCTTGAGAATGATTTCATGGATTTATCGATAGTCTAAATATCCTAATATATTGATACCTAAAGTCACTTCAGAAGTGTACTTTTTTAATTATAAAAAATATATTATATTACTTTCATTCCGATCACAACTCATTGTAATATTTTTTTTTTACTATTAAAAATTGTTTTTCATTACCTAGTAGTGTATGTAACTATTCATTAATGAAACCAGATTCATCCGAATTTATTACAGCTCAGCCCAGTTCGTTATTATTTACCGATTAACAAAATATTACAATTGATCTCAATTCACTCTAATTGATTTTAATTGATCTCAATCACATTACATGATGGTACTTCATGATTCCTAACGTCCAAAATTGTTGGAAGAATTTAAGGAGAAAACTTTGGAGATCTCACAAGAATGAGAACTGAGTCAAACCCACACGAGGGAATGACACACCTACAACCAAAACCTTAAGGCATTAGGTCTGTGGGTCTTCTTTCTTATATGTTGCTCAACTTTCTCACTTCTACTCAATGTGGAACTTAGACTCACACTTAGATACCTAACAAATCTCCCCCTGAGAGTCCCTTCCACATTGGTACACTCCCCCTCGAGTGGAAGCATTTTCAAATACGAGTTCCTTAATCACAAGCGACCATCACTTGTCTCACTTGAACTGCCGTTTACACACTTAAACGGGACATGCTTCCCCGAAACCTCCGTCAGGAAGACTTTCGATACAGGGTCAAACTGTACTCGTCCAAGCCGCAAACCATCAGCTCTGATACCACTTGTTGGGAGAATCCGAGGGGAAAACCTGGAAAATATATGGTCTTTAATGACAAGGTATTATAAATATGACCTAGGTCTACAAGGAGTATCATCTATCTCATCATATTATTACTCTTATACTCTAAACACCTTTTTACACTCTTACTAACTTGAGCGTTGGAGAGTCTTCTGCAGGTGGACCCCCATTTGGTTCAACGTCTTCAACTCGGTTGTCAACTACACCACCGTAGACGATCTCCTCTCGGGTCAGGAACATTTGGCCCCACCGTGAGGCTTTGGTAAAACTCTGTCCAAGACCACTTTTTCTCTTATCACAAGAATGGATCTAGTGCTGTTAGAAACTCTCCAAAAGCATGTGGAAGGGGTCGTTCAGAAGAGCGTAGAGGCCATGAAGGCCGCCCTCCATGAAATCGAGGTCAAAGTGTAGAACACCCTCAATGCTGCTTATGAGATGATGGTTGCCAGGATCGAAAATCAACAAAGACACCATGAAGAGGATATGTGTACCCTCCACGACCAAATGATTATTTTGCAGGAAGATACAAGGACAGTTGTTTAAACAATCGCCCTTGTTTGTGGGATACGAGTGCGGTTTCCACTAACAACTGTGCTCGTATCCCTTGTTTTAGGGCTTTTTGTGCATTAATTTTCTTCTCGCTTTCGTCTTTCTCTCTTTCTCTCGAGCAGTGTCATTCTTCCTCTCTCGGTCTCACCATTTCATTCTTCCTCTCTCGGTCTCGCCATTTCATTCTTCTTCTCTCAGTCTCGCCATTTCATTCTTCCTCGTGGTCTTGCTTGGGTCTCTTAAGAAGGTTTTGCTTTCGCGACTGCCACCACCACCACCACTAAGAATGTCTGCTTCCGCGCTCGCCACCACCACCACCACTTAGGTCTCTCTTTCTTTCTGCCTCATTCTTCTACTCCAAACTTCTTACTCCACCCATTGTTAATATTTCTAAGCATGAACCAATCTAATAGTCACACATTTGTTGTTAATATTGTTTTACACAAACTCCGTACTTGGTTAACTTTCAACGTTTTCTGCAGCAAGTATTGGATACCTTGATGTTTAGCCATTTTTGTTGAAAGTTTTGCATTTTGGGTGGCATAGAGTTTTCATCAAGAAAGAGTGTTGGAAAGTCTCAAATTAGGTTGGTGACCCTTAAATGTGCTTATTTCTTCTGTTTTGGTGACCCTTAAAAAGAGCTTATTTCTTCTGTTTTCAAGGTCCAAAGTCATTCCTTCTCAACTTGGTTTTTCGTTTTCAAAAGAATTCAAAAAATATGACACTTAAACCACATCTTTGTTATTTTCTTAGTATAAGTTGTGATATAATAAAGTAGAGTTTAAACTTAATTCAATTTTATAAATTAATTTATGAATTGGAGTTTGTATTAATTTATATAGTATAATTTGGTGTGTATATTAGATTAACTAAATATGTTGTATTATCATAAAACTAGTAGCTATATTCAATTTTCTCTATTTAACTTCATTTTCTATTTTGAGGTATTCGCCATAGTCGTCCACACGCTTCTCAAGTCTGCTGCCATTGTATCGTGGTGTTGCCGCCATTGTCTCTACTTTTCAGGTTTGTCCATTTCTTTTGTCAAATTCTCAATGCTTCTATTTAATTAACTTACTAGGATGATGTTAGAGAGACTAGAGTATATCACTAGGATTGTATCGTGTTTATCATGACGTGTTGGTATTGAGTCCGGGGATGTTCGATCCCCAACATTTTATGTTTTCTGTAATATTTATGTTTATCACGACGTGTTGGTATTGAGTACGGGGATTTCGATCCCCGACATTTTATGTTTTCTATAATATTTATGTTTATCATCACGTATTGGTACTGAGTCCAGGGATGTTCGATCCCAGGTAATTTTAGGTTTCATTTATGTCTTGTTTAATATGTATGATGTCTTTTTTATATACGTAGTCATGGATCGAAGTTGGATAACTACAAGTAGAATCAGTGATGAGTATGAGAACGGTGTTGAAGAGCTTTTACAATTTGCTAAGAGGAATGAAATAGGAGTAAATAACAAATATTACTGTCCGTGTGTGAATTGTGTAAATGTGATAAGACAAGATATTGAGTTGATACGAGAGCATGTTCTGTGTGATGATTTCTTGAAGAGCTATAAGATATGGACTTGGAATGGTGAAGTTTTGGAGCAATATTCTAGCAAATCTACAACTGAATGAGAATATTCTAATGTATATTTTGAGGATTGCATGGAAGACATGATTCGTGATATTCGAGAAGATAGTTTTCACCAAGCACATGTGTATGATTCATTGAAAGATGATTTATTCACAGAATTGTATCGCGGTTGTTCTACTTTTTCTCGCTTGTCAACAATATTGCGATTTAATATCAAGGTAAGAAATGGGTGGACTGATAAAAGTTTCACCGAATTGCTAGAACTATTTCATCAAATACTTCCAGAAGGTAATACATTGTCAAGCAGTCACTAAAAGGCGAAGAAGATATTGTGTCCAAAGGGTATGGAGTACCCAAAAATACATTTTTGTCCCAATGATTGCATATTGTACAGAAAAGAGTTTGAAGGATTGCATAAGTGTCTTAGATGCGGGGTTTCAAGATATAAGGTAAAGGATAATGACGGTGATGATGATGACATGAAAAGGGGTCCTCCAGTAAAAGTATTGTGGTATCTTCCAATCATACCACGATTAAGACGTTTTTTTTGCCAATGTTGATGATGCAAAGAACTTGACATGGCATGCAAATGAAAGAAAATATGATGGGTTGTTACGACATGTTGCCGATTCACCACAATAAACAATCGCATTTGTATGTGTCATACCTGCGCGGTCCCCTCCACAACCGCTCTGGTATGTCCAATTTCAGTGCCAATTTTTAGTCATTTTGCACACTGTGAGCATTTCTTAACACGGTTGCTAAAAAACCATGATGGTATGTTATACTTTCTATTACAATTGTATAACCGCAATTGTATCTTCAATACTTTTTTATCACAGTTACACCTATCGCGGTTCCGGAACCATGCTTGTAAAACTTATACAACCACGATTAAATATCTTTTTTCCACTAATTATATAATTACATTCAATTTTTTAATTTAGAAAAAAATGAAAAGAACTTTAAGTAAGAAAATGTTTTTAAAAAACTTTTTTCTTCTTTTAAACAAATTATTCATTCTTTTATAAGAGAAAGTAAGTTTTTCATTAGTGCATAATGATTATCCTAATATATGATAATTAACACAATTAACAATTATTGTAGAAGTAACAATAATTACGAAAACAATATTGGTAGTAGTTATAATACTGATGGGCCAAAAATAGAATATTTTTTATACTATTATTGAAATATTTTACTTTAATTTAAAATCATTTAATATCTTATAGTTATACATAAAAATAAATATAATATATATTTTTCAAAATACACCAAAATAATTTAATCTCTTTATTGTTTTTTAACAAAAAATCATACAAATAATTATGATGATATAAAATTAAAATTTAACGGTTAAATCTTTAAAAATATAATATTTAATTAAAATTACAATATATATATATATATATATATTAATAACTAAAGAGGATAAACATACAATCTTTTCACTTTCCATTTTGCCTGTTCTTTTGTCACGATGCGCGATATCGGTACCCTTCTAGTCTCTTACAAGTCTACCATTTGCTCATCGAGCAATCATGCAATGATTAACAATAGTTAATTTTTTTTTTCTTTTTTCATTTTCATGCTAATTTTGAAGTATTAGTACTGCCAAAGTGGCCATGTGGTCAAAAGTTGCTTATACATCAGAAATTTAGATGCACATATATATTCACAAAATTTACACAGAACAAAACAAAATCAGATTGAAGGGTTTAATAAACCTCTATAATATTTCTCAAAACAAACACCAAATAAAAGCTAGAAAAGATCTAGGAGATTAAGTGTGATTTCCAAGGAGAACATTGCAGGTTAGAGCAAGGCTCTGTCCATGTGGTTGTGCAGCCACCTCCTTCTCCATCACAACACTTGCAAACAAGTCCAAGCGCTGCTAAATTTTTTGAGAACCCTGCAATTTCATACATAGCACACAATTAGCAACCATGCCACAAGGTACAAGAGAGGGATACAAATTCTGAATCATTTTTTACCATGAAGGGATTTTAGGGAAAGTGTTCTTCCTTCCACAACAGAAGTTTTCTCTGCCACCGAAGAAGCAATCAAGACTACAAACAACACCAACACATGAGGCTTGTTCATATTGATGATAGTGGCAATACCCATGTCACAAAAATTTCACTGGGAGAGTTTCAAAAACCCTTTGAGCTAGGGAGGAGCAATGAAGAACTGAGAGAGAGGTTTTTGAGACTTCAATAACTCCAAGAGAAATATAAGATTGTTATATTAACATCATGAGCATGACCAAAAATAGTGATAGGGACAGGCCTAGTTTTGTGACATTTTTATATGTGGGTATCTAGAAGAATGGGATGGTTTGTGGTGTTAGTTTTTTCCTTTTGGATTGTTTGATAACTTGAGATGTTTGTTGGGTTGGGTGGGGTTGGCTTCTGGAAGAGACACAGAAATCATGCCACACGTTTCCAACTCCACCACGTCTCCCTGAAGACGACTAAAGAAGTTGGATACTACTTTCCTGCCGAAACCTTTGTCTTTTTGTGAAAAAATAAAGTTAAGTAGGTCCCCTATGGTTTTTATGAGAAAAAAAGATTAAATCTACAAAATTCCCATTATCTATAGGCAGTAACTCACTCTAGATACAATTTTAGTTGTGAAAAAGAAAATTGATAGAATGTAAACATAATAAATGCACCAGCAAGCACTTGAATTGACAAACAATACTTATTTCAAATAAGTCTTTAATATTTAATACACTTTTACGTTAAATATTTAGTGAGGAAATTAGATTGTAATAATCCAAACTGAAACATTTTGATCAGGCAACAATTGAATTTATTATATAAATTTTATTACCAAAACAAAAAAAATAAAGAAATTGAAGTTGATAGTAAATTGCTATTAATTATTAAATCAGTTATAATTAGTGACAGTGAACACTAAAATTGAAATAAAAAGTGTGAAGACGTTGTCATTTTTTACTACAGAAAGGATTAATCTTAATTTGAAAAAGCAAAGTATTATTTAATCAGGTGGATAAGTTGGTTTAAGTTTATAAAATCAAAATTAAAGGCTTAATTTTTTCTTTACACTTTTATTGTACAAAAAGTGACATCAACCGATAAAAATTTATTGTTGATACAAATATTAAGGTAGTTGTATAAAAGTCAATAGATTTAGATTTTTGAATTGTGATTAAATTACTGCGTAAATCATTTACACCAAAGTACGCTTCGATTTCTTATTTTATATTTACTTCACTTTCCCACAAAAGTTATAATGTTTGTTAGGTCATTTCTTATGATGGGAAGTTTCAGATTATATATATAGGTATACCTATATAGGTATGTATATATATCAGTACGTATTAAATTAAATCTGATGTAATTTAATTTATTTTATTTTGTGAGAATTAATTGATTATATCTTTATGTTGTTAAATATCATAATTTTTTATTAGGAATTAATTTTATAAAATATTCACTTAATTTTATATTTTTTTATTAATTTGAGTGTAGAAAAGTATTTTATGTGTGAATCTCCGTTTTTTATTTTATCAACAAAGCTCTACCGTCATTTTAAAAGAAGATATAGCATAATTGAAGTTGAGTTTCTTTAAAGTCAATCCTAAGTTCTAACCTAATTTTGGTAAATAAAATTATTTTATTATTATAAATAAATAATAAGTAAAACAAATTAAATTTTTTAATCTATATTATTATAAATGTTTTTATTCCGTAATAAGTTTTTTTTTATTCATATGGGCCAGAAGGTGTATTTTAGGCTCAAATAAAAAAGGTGTAAAAAGTAATTTATTAATATACTTCCATCAAGAAAGGTTTAATTTGAGCCCCCAATTTAACTATTAAAAACCGTCATCCATATAAACTATCATTCTCGATAATCATATTTGACTATGGATATTTATGTTAATTTGTTAAAGATTTGGTATTGAATCATTAATAATAACTAATTACGGTTAAATTTAATACTGGAATACCTCATAAAACAAATATAAATACGAAGTACTGGGGTACACAAAAATCATCTTCTATTTGGGCTAGCTAAGAGCGATTAAAAACCTTAACAAATATAACAAATTGACGCCTACTGTGGGACAGATAAATTTTCTTATTCCCACCAACTGAGAGAGAGAGAGAAAAAAAAAACAAGAGAAAGAGAGAAACTTTTTGCGAGAGAGACTTTATGGAACAAGCCTGCAAAATGAGGAACAACAAGCAGACTGCGCAAAACGAAGGGAATACCGATATGCCAACCCTCGAACAAATTTTGGAGACTATGACCGAGTTCGAATGACCAACCTTTCATGCAGAAAATCATGGTGGAGCAAGTGTCACCACATTTACATGGTTTCGAAGATGGCTCCCTACTTGAGATTCGGGATCCTGAAACACATTTTAAGGCTCTCGGAGCCCAAATGCTATTCTCGAGGGCTTTGACGTCGTCTATGGCAAGATGTCTGAAATGGTGCTACAACGGTTCAACAGAATCCCAGATGGAATGATAGAACTTCAAAATGGCAAGTACGTTCCTAAATCCTTATTTAATTAATTAAATATAGTTTTATCATTAAAAATGAAATAGTAACAATTATAATAATTTTCTTTGGTTTAATTATTTATTTAACAATAAAGTTTAACATATTTTTGTAGTTATAATATTTAAAAATAATTTATTTTTATACTTCCAAGATATTCAGTTAAATATATGATAATTGATTAATTAGTTACTTTATATATTTAAACAAGTAATTATTCTTTTAAAAATATAAAATTCAAAATTTTAAGTAACTAACTTACTCATTTTCCTAAAATTATGTGGAGATTTTATACTAAAATGTAAATTAATATATATTTGTAGTTGTTAGATTTGAATGAATACCGAAAAGGTGTGTCCCTAAAACGGGTCACCGAATTGTGAATTCCTAAAGCTGCAAGGCTCAATGATACCGTAAGTCGCAAGGCTCAATGAGATAGTAAGCCGCAAGGTTCAATGTGACAGTAAGCCGTAAGGCTCAATGACACCTAAGCTGCAAGACTCAATGAAACCGTAAGCCGCAAGGCTCAATGAGACGATATTCTCAAGACTCAATTAAACCATAAGTTGCAAGGCTCAATGAGATCGTAAGTCGTAAGGCCCAATGGGACGGTAGCCTCAAGGCTCAATGACACCGTAAGCCGCAAGGCTCAATGAAACCGTAAGTCGCAAGGCTCAATGAGATAGTAGGCATAAGACTCAATGAGACAAAAGTCGCGAGACTCAATGAGATGATAGTCACAAGGCTCAATGAAACTGTAAGCCGCAAGGCTCAATGAGACAGTAGTCGCAAGCCTCGATGAGATGGTAGCCGCAAAGCTCCATGAGAGGGTAGCTACAAGGCTCAACGAGACCGTAAGCCACAAGCCTCAATGAGACGGTAGTCGCAAGGTTCAATAATACGGTAAGCCACAAGGCTCAATGATACCGTAGCCGCAAGGCTCAATGAAATTGTAAGCCGCATGGCTTAATGAGACGGTAAGTCGCAAAGCTCAATGATATGATAAGTCGCAAGGCTCAATGATATTGTAACCGCAAAGGCGCATGTAACTCTCAAAACATGACTGAAATGGTTCATGTGATACGAAAAACATGTCCGAGATGGTACATGTAATCGCCAAAACATAATTGTGATGATTCATGTGATACGGAAAGCATGCGCGACAAGGTCCATGAAATCATCAAAACATGATCGAGATGGTTCATGTGATATGGAAAACATGGCCGAGATGGTCCATGCAATTGTCAAAACATGACGGAGATGGTTCATGTGATATAAAAACCATGGCTGAGATGGTCCATGCAATCGTCAAAACATGACCGAGATGGTTCATGTGATACGAAAAACATGACCGAGATGGTCCATGTCATACTAAAAACATGACAGAGATGGTTCATATCATACTCAAAACATGACCGAGATGGTTCATGTGATACGAAAAACATGGTCGAGATGGTTTGTGTGATACAAAAAACATGGTCGAGATGGTCCATGCAATTGTCAAAACATGACCAAGATGGTTCATGTGTACGGAAAACATGGTCGAGATGGTCCATGAAATTGTCAAAACATGATCAAGATGGTTCATGTGATACTGAAAACATGGCCAAGATGGTCCATGTAATCGTCAAAACATGACCGAGATGGTCCATGTGATACAAAAAACATGTCGAGATGGTACATGTAATCGCCAAAACATGACCGAGATGGTTCATGTGATAAGGAAACATGTCTAAGATGGTACATGTCAAACTCAAAACTTGATCGAGCTGGTTCATGTGATACGGAAAACATGTTTGAGATGGTACATGTCATACTCAAAACAAGACCGAGATGGTTCATGTGATACGGAAAATATGTCCAAGATGGTACATGTGATACTCAAAACATGACTGAAATGGTTCATGTGATACGGAATACATGACCGAGATGGTTCATGTAGACATGACGGAGATGGCTCATGTGATACGGAAAACATGATCGAGATGGTGAATGAAATTCTCAAAACATTATTGTGTAAGGCGTATATAAATAGAACCGTAAGTCTCAAAGATAATCGTAAGTCTCATCGATACGGAACCTTAAGTCTCAACGATACGAAACTGTAAGCCTTAGTAATACGAAAGCTACAAAGACTTACCAATACGAAAGTCACAAAGGCTTAGTAATACAGAAGTTGCAAAGGCTTAGTGATACGAATCTACAAAGGCTAAGCTATACGGAAGCCGCCAAGGCTTAACGATACAAAAAATGCCAAGGCTTAACGATACAGAAATGATTTGAAAATTACTATTTTATGAGCTTCAATAAGCCTTTTTGCCTATTTGGCTTAAGGCTGGGGGCTTGTGATCCGTATAGGCCAGGGATATATTTTAGTCTCAAATAAAAGCGGTGCAAAAAGTAATCTATTAATATGCACCAATTAGGAAAAGTACAATTTGGAAGTCTAATTTAATTATTAAAAACTATCACCCACATAAACTTTCATTTTTTTGATAATCATATTTAACTATGGATAATTTTGTTAATTTATTAAAGATTTGATACTGGACTATTAATAATAACTAATTACATTTAAATTTAATATCATAATACCTCGTAAAACAAATATAAATGCGTGATATTAAAATATACAAAAATCATTTTCTATTTGAATTACCTAGTCTAAACTCTTGTAGCAAAACATCAAACTTGACAAGTTTTCTTCTAATAACACTTCGGAAGATGTTATTTTCAAGACCGAAATTATTCTTAAAATAAACACATTAATATTAAAAGATATAATTATAATTAACAGGCTTGCGAAATTATACATAATTTTGTAATTTATAGACATGAAACAAAAAAAAAAGAAAAAAAAAAA
>Ga0209700_100455_pt1 | contig 75903 bp, 32 predicted proteins | sample SiratroredBW_FD_187528 | JGI IMG/M metagenome (GOLD analysis project Ga0209700, IMG submission 187528) | Root nodule microbial communities of legume samples collected from California, USA - Siratro red BW (SPAdes) (version 2) | ecosystem: Host-associated > Plants > Roots > Nodule | place: USA... | reverse complement strand
ATCCATTTTAATACATAAATTTTTTCTACCTATTTTTAGAATTAAAATTGAAAAATACACCAAAATGGAAAAAAAACCTATAATGAATGAAGAATATCTTTATGCCAAGTTGCACTTTTTTTTTTTTGAACAGCAAAAAATGATATTAATGGGAGCACTTAAGAGGTACTCCAACCCTTATATACAAAACAATATAAACACTTAAACTAAAGTGAAAATCATTGACCATCTCCAAGAATGATTCCGCTAATAAAACACGAATAACTATCAAACCCTACACACACCAAATTCGTAAAGCAAAATTGTTAACTATGCTACATCTTTAATTATGCCTTCATGTATCATAATAGCATTTGCCATGCTCTAGATATTCCTAAATCTTCTGTTTTCACTCACCTGCAAAAATCAACACTAGACAAAAACACAACCACCTATGGATCAGAACGAGCTAAAAGAACAGAGTCTGATTGTATGGAAGGTTAGGCAGTGACATTTTCACTAGTATCTTCTAAACTTGCTTCTGATCATTTTAAATTCTCTAATAATATCTTTCTTTCAAACAGGAGTTCACATTAACAAAGGCCTTCTAGCACTTGGTAATGTTATTAGTGCACTCTTATTAGGCTTTTGCAGGTTTGAATCTAAATATGTATCTTCCTTCTTGCAGCTTACACTCTTCTGTATCATGATGTTGGAAAAACATTCTTATTATTTTTTATAGATACATATACGACTTGTAACCGTGCTAATATATTAATTCTCTCCGCTAGACTGTTTGAATGTTGACTGAAAAATCTAACAAATTAAACAGTATCCAGTTATGATTTTGATTTATCTTTTCAGACAGACCTTTATGTCAAAATCTATTGAACTTGAATTTATGGTTTATTTTCATAGTTACTGTTTCCTAAAAGAAAATAGACAAATATTATTTTATAAGAAGAAAAAAGGTTAAATTACTAAGTAGACCCGAGTTATTAATTTTCAAAAGGATCCCTATACACTTTGTTTTTTTTTCTTTGGGCCCACTCAAGTGAAAAATTTGGTCTCCAGGTTTAGTTTATGATGGCTTGAAACCATAAGGAAATTGAAGTGTTAATAAACCTAGAGTTAATTTAAAAAAATTCACATGATCAAAGGACCAATTAAAAGAATAGTTTAGAGTCCTATATAGTAATTTAATAAACAATAACAGATAAAACAGTAAACATGATTATAAGATTTTATATTCAAGTTTTCTTTTTTTGATTTTTTTTAATTTAATTATTTTTTATTTTTCATTTAGGGATGAAGTTAAATTGTTTTGCAGGATTCACCTTGGGTAACAGCAGAATGCAGAACTGTCATAATAGGTTGGCCATTTTCGCTGCATTTATTCTGATCAATTTTATTTTTACCCCTCCCATCATTGACCTTCAAATTTTCAGCTTCAAATAAACATTTCTAATAGCCATGGAGCATGCTTAATATTTAGTATGTTTTTTTCTAATTTGTTCCTGTATCCTTTTCCATACGCATTTGTTCTAAAGAATTCACCATTCTTCCATACGTTCTAATGAAAACTTATTTCGAGTGGCAAACGCATTAGCAGAAATGGAACTCTCACCTTATTTGCTGGGACAAATGCATGAGAAAAAATAAAACTCTTACCTTTACACCAAATCACCTAAATGCATGCAGAAATACCTTTTGCAGTTCACACTCTCAATATGTCCCTTACATGTGTGTATTTTGCATACATATATATAATGAAGGTTATGTTTTTTACTTTCAGAATCTAATATTTGTCTTTAAAAGAATGGGTTGAGCTTCATTGTTCTAAATTTCAAATTCTTTCCCTTTGCACTTATAAGTTATAAGTTTTAACGAATAAAGGTTTACAAATTATAATTTTTTTATTATATTAACATTAATTTAATTTCATGAAAACATTAACATTAATTTAAATATTTGGTGAAAGCCATCTCATTAAGCCTTAAAACCTGTCTTTCCAAAACTAAGATCAGTTTTGTTTTGCAAATTATATTTTGCAGAATACAAAATATGTCATCCTAATGTTGTTGAGAAAGTTATAATCTAATTATATAGTATTTGACTTATGCATGGAGAGAGAGTTGCATATAGATTTAGGTTAGTACCTGAATTCAAAGGTAATTATCTTCTGATTGAATAGCTTGAGTGACAGCAGATAAATGGATAAAATAACCCCGTATGCATACGTATGCATAAACTCATTAATTCTTGTTTCAACTTTTATTTAACTAATTAACAATAAAACTATGACTAACTTGTGTTTGTTTTGGAAATTTTATGATACAGACCTTATTTGCCGTGAATGAAGTGACAAAGCAAATCATTCAGCAAAATTCTGATTTCTTTCCCATGAAGCCTCTGGAATATAGTCGGTTACTAATAATTTCAATAGGAACTGGGACAGCTAAACATGAGGAAAAATTCAATGCTGAAATTGCAGGACTCAATCCAGTACATACTTGGTTAATTTCCATTTATCTGCTGTCACTCAAGCTCTTCAATCAGAAGATAATTATCTTCGAATTCAGGTACTAATCCTAAACCTATATGCAATTCTCTCTCCATGCATGCATAACTCAAACACTATATAATCAAATTATAACTTTCTCAACAACATTGCAGGATATCACGTTGACTGGAACTGATTCTTCAGTTGACATTGCTACTAAGGAGAACCTGAAGAAGTTTAGCCAAATTGGTGAAAATCTGTTGAAGAAACCAGGATCAATTTAGAGAATGATCATTTCTTAATATAAAGTATTTTAGATAGGTGGAAAAATGATTTCTTATATATATGTAAAGTAGGTTTAGATCAAATTTGATGTATACATTCTTAGATTTGAGATATAACTCCATCCAATAAGTTGTTGACTAATCCAGTGTAATCAATAAATCTTCATTACCTTAAATCAATGTTATAAGAATATTATTATCAACATTAATATATACTATAATTAAATAAACATAATTTTAATTATCATACCTTGCGGATGAGAGAAAGAATGAGGATTTATCAGCTTCAACTTTTTAATTGATGAAGGCTTCGACCAAGGTTAAGTATAAGAAAATAAATTAAAATAAAATTAGAGATGGAGAAATAAACTTGTCAATGTTAATTAAGAAGAGACATATATAATAAGTTCATTTGAAAAGAGTTTTCAAAAGAACCAAAATGAGAAAATTACACTCTCAAATCTTACAAAACATATATTTTCATTCCTCTATACCCAAGGTTTAACTGTTTTTCTTTTTCTCTTTTTGATAAAAAGATAGTTTTAACACTTCCTACGATACAAATAAAAATATGTGTAGTTGATGAAGTTACGAGACTTAGTCAAAATTTCCGCAGATAAGAATAAGATATTCTTAGTGACTCTAATAAATATTATTTATTTTGTTAGCCGATCTGGATTTGAGAATTATTATAGATTATTCGTTGATAGAATGGAAAGAATTAGGAAAAAAGATATCTTCGAACAATGAAAACGAATGGAAAGATCCAAAAGTTCGAAGAAGAAAGAATTTTTTGGTTGGACTTATAGAATTAGTCAAGCATTTTATTCGAACAAATATAGAATCAGAATGGATGGTTTTATGTCTTTTACCAGTTTTTTCTCTCTAATTGAGACTGATTATTCAAATAGATGGAGGGAAATTAATGAGCTTGGATATTAATGAATTATATAGAAGAATTATCTATCAAAATAATACTCTTATCGATCTATTAACAATAAGTAGATCTACTCCAAAAGAATTAGTAATATGTCAGGAGAAATTGATACAAGATGTCAAAAGAAATTGCATTATTATGTAATTAACGTTATTAGTAATAAATGAGTTACCCACCTTAAGTTTTTAAACTTTAACTAATTCTTCAGTGAAAACTTAAGATTAAAGAGTAGCAGCAAAATTAGTCGAGAAACAAAAAATGGAGCTTTCGTATACGTACAAATCCCAAGGGACAAAATAAGTAATTTGGAATAAATATCTGAGATAGGAAGAAATTATAGAGTGAAAAAGGAAATTGCCAACATTCCAGTACTAATAAAATGTATAAATGGGCCGTTTTTGCACGCAGGCCCGAATTACATTACCAGACTTTTTTTTCGTAGTTTCTTGATCGAAACGTCACCCCTGCGACGTATTTAACCATCATCACCGTCTTCACTGCGGAACCATTAACAGTAATATAACAGCATAATTTCCCTTTCTCCAAGAGAGGTTTCTTTTCGTGAAGCAAAAGAAAATTAAGATTTCAGGTTCCTTGTCCCTTCCGTCACCGTCATCGTCATGTCAGGGATGGAGAGGCTTCAGAGGATGTTTGCGGGTGCAGGCGGAGCCCTAGGGCACCCCCCACCAGATTCCCCCACCCTCGATTCCTCCGAGCAGGTTTACATCTCCTCTCTCGCCCTTCTCAAAATGCTCAAACACGGTACATTTTTCTTCTTTCTCGATCCCTTCAATTTTTCTTGTTTTGTTAGCCCAAATGTTTCAAAAACCCTAATTTGTGTGCAGGAAGAGCTGGGGTACCCATGGAAGTGATGGGTCTGATGTTGGGGGAGTTCGTGGATGAGTACACCGTGCGCGTTGTGGATGTGTTTGCGATGCCTCAGAGTGGGACCGGTGTTAGCGTTGAAGCCGTTGACCATGTTTTTCAGACTAATATGCTTGATATGTTGAAGCAGACTGGAAGGTACTTTCTGGGTTCGTTTAAAGTTTCTTTCTTTCTGTGAAAGAGGGTTTTTGTTACATATGTGGATAGTTGAAACGATGTCGGTTTGTTGTTGCAGGCCGGAGATGGTTGTGGGGTGGTATCACTCGCATCCGGGATTTGGGTGTTGGCTTTCTGGAGTGGATATTAATACCCAACAGGTTTTTTGCTGCTTCTTTGATCTTTAGTTCGTTATGCTGTCATGTGCTTGTGATATTGTGCATTGTTTGTGTTTGAAAATTGAATTTGAAACTGAGTGAGCAATTTATAGATGTGTATGACATTTGCCTTCTTTTCTGAAATGAAAAATCTTTAATTGTGCTGACTGACGCTGTGTGGTCCATATAACATTTGTTTTGCTGTTGTCTTGACCAAAAAAATGAGGCACATGCTAATTGTGATACATCCAGGGTTTTAAATTATGATGTCAGTCTCGGTTTCGTTGTGATTCTGATAGTGCATTAGTTGTGAACACACGTGGCCAATGTGGCCGCAATTGTGGTGGTTGGGTTATGGTCGCTGAGACTCCAAAATAGCGGTGGTAAACCATTTTTAAAACCTTGGTTACATCTCTTGAAAAGTACTATAGATGGATAGTGTGAGAGAGAAAGAGGGATACAAAAGAGAAGAGAGTCTGCAGTATGGTTATGTAAGCAATTTGTTAGATTTTATTTTAATTGTTTACGGTTATGTTATAATATAACTTATAACCTCATTTTTTATATATCTATGTATCAAACATTCAAATTAAAACCTAATTTCTTTGGAACTTATGATGACTAATTTTTTATATATTAGTGCATCAAACATGCAAATTAAAAAATTATTTCTGTGGAACTTATGATGTAAAAGTGAAGATAGAAAATTACCTTTTGTTATTGATAATATGGAAGTATGGACAAGTTATATCTGTGATTTGGCTGTTCATAATTTCAAACGAAAGAACCATTAATTGATTAAAACTCATTTTTATTAAGTAGATGCTAGGGAAGTGCAAAAGGCAAGAGGGATGGATTGCTTGGTGTAGGATTGTATGTCTGTCTCATTGCATCCCATAGATTGGAACTGATTCTAGTTGTGAGGGATGGAAACTCGAGAACGAATAATGCTCGAGTCATAAAACTTTACTGTACTTGAATATCAATAGAAGAATGTTTAGTTTTTTCATTCTTGCAATTTAAGTAGCTAGAACAGACTTACGAAAAGTTAGTAGAATAAATTGTGATATGTATTTCAAAATTAATGGTTAAAACTTAATGTGGATTTAAAAAGGTTAGACATGGAATTTAGTTAAGTGAGCCGTTATAAGCCCTTATTCCATTAGGGATTTTGGTTATAGATAGTTATATGTAATATATATATATATACTTTCTAATGCAGAGTTTTGAGGCTTTAAATCAACGTGCAGTAGCTGTGGTGGTGGATCCCATTCAGAGTGTTAAAGGTAAAGTGGTAATTGATGCTTTCCGGCTGATTAATCCACAGACTATGATGCTGGGTCAGGAACCACGACAGACAACTTCCAATCTGGGCCATCTAAACAAGCCATCCATCCAAGTGAGTGTTCCTTTATTTCATTCTAAAAGTATAGATGCTGCTCTGTTTTTGCCTTTTGTTGTTACTGATGTCTTTGCAATCTCCTTTTTAGGCTCTGATCCATGGCTTGAACAGACATTATTATTCCATAGCAATTAATTACAGAAAGAATGAACTTGAAGAGAAGATGTTGCTTAACCTTCACAAAAAGAAGTGGACTGATGGTTTGACACTGAGGCGCTTTGATTCACATTCTAAAACTAATGAACAGACTGTCCAGGTCAGCTAAGAGTTTTCATTGTGAAATATAAACTTTTAATTTCTGTTTTCTTCTCCCCAGTTCAACTTAATTTTTTCAAACTTTTTCTTTGTTGGATTTATTGCATACATGAGACTTGCACAAATAATACAAGACAAAATAGTGTTTAAATATTACCACTCACTTTCCTGACTTTACGCACAACATGAATGATTTATATGGTTCTGAATTGGAGATTCTGCTGACATGGTTTAGTAAATTTCAGAAACTTACTATACTGATTGATTAATTTCTTGATTCTTTCGATTCCTTTCTCAACTTCTCCCCTCCCACTCCCAAAGAGATTTCATATAAAATGGTTTTAACTGATTATTGTAGTATAACGTGCATGATAGTTATAGAAACATAAGAATACAAATTAGCTCACGGACTTTAATCTACCCTATACGAATGGTAAGGACAACAATTTGGATGCACTACATTGCTCCAACATTATCTGGCATCAATCTTGGAAATGAATAATGAGAAATAAATGACACGGTCTTGATAAAGTTTGGTGAGCAAGTGAGAAAATTGATGTACAAAGATGGAGCACGAAAAGCTTGTAAATAGTGTTAGCAACTAGAACTTAAACAAATTGTTAAACAATGACCAGATGTTTCTTCCTGTAGTGAAAAGAGGGAATTAGCACATGCATATATATTGTGCCAAGGCTGTTCTAGAAAATAGTAGTTGTGAAAGAAAAGAGCTCAAGTTTGCGAAGAAGTTGATGGTGCTAAAAGGTAATTCATTTGTGGTTGAAGCAACGGTATGGTATTCTACCTTGATAGAGCCTGGAATATCACCAAGGGTTATGTCCTGCATGACCAAGAGACGATATTAGATCTCAAATAGACAGTGTCGATCAATGTGAATTTTTGGTATCCCTTAGTGGCAAAAGGGATTGAGTTTGAGTTTAGAACCTCTCTGTGATGGAGGCAATGACTGACCATTAGGGTGCCTTCAGAGCTTTCATAATATTTTGTTAATAATAGTACAAAGGGATAAGTTGTTGGGAAAACTAGCAACCATTTTTTTTAAAACTAAGCTGAATGGCAGGGGATAATATTTTTATTTCTGGTGATGCAGGAGATGCTAAATTTAGCATCCAAGTACAACAAGGCAGTGCAGGAAGAAGATGAGCTGCCACCAGAAAAACTCGCAATTGCAAATGTTGGAAGGCAAGATGCTAAGAAGCATCTCGAAGAGCACGTTTCCAATTTGATGTCATCAAACATTGTTCAGACTTTGGGAATGATGCTCGACACAGTTGTTTTCTAGATTTAGTATTGTCCAATGTATTCCTCTTTACACCAACATTTCATTAATACTCGACATGTTTGTGAACAGAAATTGTTTTATCACAGGTATTTGTATTTTGTGTGTTCTTTAAAATGCAGGAGCAAAGTTACATGTTAGAGGATGAGAATCATATTTTAATCTCTCTAAATGTAATGGAGGTCTTCTTGATCGTGCGCTAAAGTTTTATTTATTCATTATTTGGCTTCAGTAGGATTTTCTACATAAACTTGTTGATTCAGTTGTAACTGGAAACACGGATCCATTAAAACTGCATGTGAACTTTAGTACAATTTACTATCTTGAGTGGCTAATATATTTCTTGAATTAGTAGTAGTTAGATCGGTCTTTGAAATTTATAAATAGTCTACTACTAATCCATCTTAACTCCGAAAATAGTCTCTACTAATTTTCAGTTTCGCACAACTTGTTCTTGAGTGGTTTTGTAGAGACATTTTCAGACATTTGAAAGTCTTGAATCTTTATACTCTATGAACAAAACTAATTACTTGGTATGAAAGTTAAACAGAATTCCAAAACACAAAACACGATTGAACAACACAAGCTTTGCGTTAAATCGAAGGAGGCTGATCTCTGTTGAAGAAAAAAGCCAAGGTTTTGATAAAATCCTGAGCCCTGTCACTTGCCAAGTCATGAAGATGAAAGACATGACCCTCACCATGAGTCTCCTCAATTTCCACCACCCCCATCCACCCACTCCTACTTAAAGCATTGTAGTAAATCCACCCTCTCTCCCTCAGCACATCCTTCTCCGCCACACACACCAGCACCCTCCTGCACCCTAGCCACGCCAAGTTCGGTGCTCCCTCCGCCACCGGGTTAACCCGTGGGTCATCATTGTCCGGCGACTCCGGACACACAAAGGGCCACAGCCGGTCCACCACAGCCTTCTTATCCAAATCCATGGTCTCGGATCCGACAGGAACCGAACCCCAAAAATAGGGGTGGACAAGACAAACTCCTAGGATGTCCATGCCAATGTCCCAATCCGGGTCCCCTAGTAGCATAGTTAAATTATGCACTATGTTGGCACCGGCACTGTCCCCAGCCAAGAACACTCTTCCGAAGTCTACATTTTCATTCAACCAAGGCTCTGGTCCACTGTTACTGCGGTGTGACGCGACCCATTGCAGTGCAGCCCATGAATCCTCGTACGCTGCCGGAATAGGGTGCTCCGGGGCCAGCCTGTACTCGACGGAGACGGCGACGACCTTGGCTTCGGTGGCGAGAGCGGCGATGTAGTGGTGGTAGGTTGACGTGAAGGGGGAGGAGGTGCAGAAGCCACCGCCGTGGAAGTAGACGAGAAGAGGGAGGTTACGGCGGTGGTTGGTGGTGGTGGTGGAGGGAGGTGGGGGGAGGAAGAGGCGAGCGGAGAGAGTGGAATGAGGGTGGAGAGTGATGTCTTTGGAGGAAACGGGGTGAGTGGTGGGGGTGGAGGGTGGAACGACGTCGGTTCCTTTGAAACGTTGGATACGACCGTCAGTGAAGACGCGGATGAGACCGGGGAAATCGTGTGCTACTTCTGCCTCCGTGGTGGTGGTCGGTGTGTTCGTATTGTTGTCCATGGGAGTGACTGATTGAGTAAGAGGGAGAGAGAAACAAATGGAGATACATAACTACATGGAGAACTATCATCCTCTACTTATGTTCTGTGGCTACTTCGTGCACCATTAGGATAAGCTTTCATCATGCAAATTTCTCATCACCACCATTCATTATGTTCTTCGTATACAAATCTCTAAGTATAATATTTTTACTCATATTAAAACTTAAATAATATTTTGGAATAGTTTTTTAATTTAATTACTCATCATTGTTCTGGTTCAAATTAAAGTGATTTCAATGTCTTTTTTACTTGGGATATATCATATTTATAGAATTTTTCTTTCTTAATATTGGTTACATAAATTTAAAGATCAGAAAATTTATTTGAAAGTTTTTTAATTTGAAAATTTGTCATATTTATAGATTTTTCCTTTTTTAATATTATTTAGATAAATTTAAATATCATAAAACTGATTTGAAAGATAAGAGAGTGTGAAATACTAAAAAAACAAGTTTCAAAATTTAAGAGTTTAGTTCCTTCTTGACGTTTCAAAATTTTGATAACAAAATTGTTATTCTCGCTACTTTTGCTAAACATGTCAAGGATGATACCTTATGATCGATATACTTGTCGTTTGAAAAATAACTTATGACCAACAAACTCGTTTAAAGGACAATATGCTGTTACCTGGTACTCGAACTTTAGATTTATGTAATATTTGATTTACTTTACTATAAGGTGCCTCAAATATGGTTCAATATTGCTATCGACCAAGTTCAGGCTTTGCACCTGATTGTCGATCCTTGCAAGATGGTGTAAACGACCAACATCATGGAAGATCGGATTAGTTATGTTTTTTCTAAGTTTTATTTAGTTTATTTGTATGAATTTTTGAATATTTGATGATAATTTTACTTTTCTGCTCTTTATGTAATTATTACACTTTATAATTTTATTTGCATTCGGCTTATAATTAGTGTTTCCTTTGCTCATGATTTTAACATATTTCCAATCATCCTTACCAAGTGAAATTAGTTTTGTAATTCATTTTAAGTTTTAAATAAGTTATCTTTCGATGATTGTACACTTACCAAAAATGCTATTTATTTTGCATTTTCTAAGAAATTAAAATAGAAATTTAAGTTTGAAAACAAGAGAAGGCTCATAAATTAAAATATTGGTATCATTGTACCTTGTCCATGGACGAGCTCGAGTGATGTTTCTTTGGTTGTCAATTGAGAGGTCGTGTGATAATTCTTCCATGGTATCAAGAATTTTCTGTGGCCATCTTCTTTGGGCTAAATGATTTGTTTTCACGATTTTGTATTATTATGTTTTATTGAGGTAGAAAAAAGTTTACCATTTTAGGGTGGATGTCAAATTTTTTGTTTAAAGTAAAGTGACTTTAAGCTAGTTATGTTAAGTGTATTTTTCAACTTGGAATATGTTATATTTATACATATTTTCCTTTCTTAGCATTTGTTAGATATATTTAAGTACTGAAGAATCGATTCTTAAGAGGCATAGCGAAAAAATGAGTTTTAGATTTCAATGATTCAGTTGTATCTTGACTTCTCAAAATTTCAATAACAAAATCATTTTTTTTACTAATCTTATTGGGTCTGCTAAAGTTGATATCTTATTACCAGCATATCTATTATTTAAAAGATGATTAATGACCAACAAATTCATCTTACTGAAAAACAACTTGTCCTTACCTAATATTGGAATCATAAATCTCTCTAAAACTTGATTTATTTTACTATGACCCCTTTCACCACATGTTTTATCATATATGAACCGACCTTTAAGTTCAGATTACAGTATCATAATTTCATTTATTGAAATTAATAATTTTTAGTTTTTATCTTCTTCGTCATTGAACAGTGAAGAAGTTGAACATTTGAATAAATATGATTGATATCGAACTAGAAATTGAGTCAAAATAAGCAAATATTACAGAAGATTTAGTAACTTTACTTTGATTCAATTAGTAAATCCCAATCTTTTAATAATTTTGCTTTAGTATATTTTTGTTCCTACACAGCCTGAGGACCAAGAACAATAAAAGTTCTTACGGAGCCTTGAGGTTGAGAACTAAGACTTCAAGGTGTCAACTATTCTGATCTCTCTGTGAATCACTATTCTCAGATCGTCGGGGTAAAAGGAAGATTTTGGTCGGAAGTACTCTACTCTCTCACTGGTGTTCTTAATTATTAGAAGTACATAGTGTGAGTGGGGGTAGATTTTTCCAAAAGTCCTTTAGCTATACTCACTATTTTTCTATTTATACTGTTATGCATGGCATTATGAGGAAGACGTATAGCCTCTTGGCCTTCAGAGATATAATGACTGCTCTGCACTGTGTCAGAGGGAAGACGTGCAGTCTCCCTTGCATGAGGTTGCTGTTCTGCACAATGTCAGAGGGAAGACGTGTAGTCTCTTCTGCACAAGGTATGATTGTTCTTTTACCCCATGCTTCAGAGGGAAGATGTGGAGTCTCTTACACAAGGAAGGCAGGCAGATGTAAGGTGTCTGTTCCCAATACAAAGGAAATGAAGATGTTGGTTCGTTGGTATTGGCTTGGCACCTATCGTACTGGGTACTTGTCAGCTTGGTTACTTGTCGGCCTGACACTTGTCGGCCACTCTTGTAGGCCTAGACACTTGTCGGCCTGGTTACTCATCAACCTGGTTACTTGTCGGCCTGGCACTTGTCGGCCACTCTTGTAGGCCTAAACACTTGTCGGCCTGGTTACTCATCAGCCCGGTTACTTGTCGACCTGGCACTTGTCGGCCACTCTTGTAGGCCTAGGCACTTGTCAGCCTGGTTACTCATCGACCTGGCACTTGTCGGCCACTCTTGTAGGCCTAGGCACTTGTCTGCCTGGTTACTCATCAGCTTGGTAACTCATCAGCTCGGTTACTTGTCGGCCATACTTGTCACTAGTCATACGATACACAATCCTCCCAAGCTTGAGTAGTTGTTAAAGTACGAAGAGCTTCATAAGCAGTGTTGTCGGCCTGAGCTCTTTGGGGACTTGTTGGCCTAAACTGTCTGGGGACTTGTCGGCCTAAACTTTAATGGCCATATAGTATATGGCCTAAACTTTGATGGCCATATAGTACACAAGCCCCCAAGCTTGAGTAGTTGTTGAAGTACAAGAAGCTTAACGTGTAGTGTTGTTGGCCTCATTCTTTGACGGTCATGTTGGTTTGGGCACTTGTCGGCCACACTCTTTGAGGACTTGTCGGCCTAAACTGTTTGGGGACTTGTCGGCCTAAACTGTTTGGGGACTTGTCGGCCTAAACTTTGATGGCCAAATAGTATAATTTTAATTCCTAAACTTAAAATGTTATGATATGTTGAAATCTTTATTCAAAAGAGTTTATTTATAATAAAGTTTCATAAATGGTGGTGTAGATTTTGTAGATTTCAACATGTTGCATTGTATAGTACATTCTTTTTTGTAGAACTTGAAAATTAATAAATTAAATTAATTATAGTAATTAAACAAGATGTATCATTCTTGATATTTTTGTCATACCCATGTGTCTCGTACAACTTTTGTCTACATACATCTTACATTATATGCTTTGAAAATTTAAAGAACTTGTAGTATAGCATTGCTAAAAACTGAAACCAATTTTTCTTTTAAAAAAAATTATTGATTCAAAGTTTTTTATTTTCATTTGAAAAATGTTTGAGGTTCTTTAATCGTTTTTTAAAATTAAACCTATAATTGGTGTGAAGGTGAACAAGGTCTTAATATTTTATAACCACCTTATACAATTGAGAGATATAAAAGAAATAATAAATGTTTGTTCATTTAAAGAAATGTTGTTCAAATATAATTTCTCAATATATTAATAGAGGGTGACAGGTAGTAATAACTTGTTTTTTAACTAAGTGTTATAATGTTGAAATTTTCTTAATTTCCCTTTAAATATAGAATAAATTATATTCAAATTTACGTGTGCATTTAAATTTTTGAATATACTATTTTTTTTATTTACAAGACTCCGTCATCTAAATTCATCATAATTAAAACACTTAGTAAGTTATTTGGTAGTAATAAATTTACATTATATATATATGGTAGTAACTTTTAATATAGTCAAAATTCACTATTTAAAATTGCAGGTTTATACTACATTGTGAAGGATTTTCCATACAAACATATTTTTATTTCTAAATTATACTAACATGTAATAATCTTACATATCTAAAATTAATCGATAATATAAATAGTTTTCCACTACCGAAAAATAGAGGGGCGAAAAGGAAAAATAGGTGCAGAAGTTTTGTCGTGTTAGTGTTGGTAGGTCGCGTGCGTCTTCTGAGTTTTCCCTATTGCAGGCTTTGAACTGTGAACTGAAGAAAGAAATAACGAACGGACGATGGAGAAAATGATGCGACTCAGATCAGTGTTCCGATCACTGAGTTTCAGATCTTACCACGCTTTTTCTTCCACCAATCAAATCCTTCGTTCAACCTCTCTTCTCTCTTCTTCTCCCAATCCCTTTCCTTCTCCCTCTTCCTCAGGTACCTTCTCTCTCCTTCCTTTTCCTCTTTTCTATTCTGTTAAGTTTTCCTTCCGCATCGCTTTTATTGTTAATCCGACGTCGTTCGCACTTTTTCCCGCACATTTGGATCCAATTTTTTTGAATTGAATTAATCTGATTCAATTTCGATGTGCTCGGATATGACGCTTGTACGGACAATAAGCTAGTGTAATACTGTTCGTCTTCCGTTTGTTGTGACTGGAATAATCTGTCTCCGTTATTTTTGATACTTCGATTCGTAACTAACTCAACTATTGAATCAATCCGTTGTTATAGTACATAGTTCCGTTCTGGTTAAAACATTGACAGTGATTTTCGTGTTGTTAGTGGCACCGTTCTCTTTCATGATGAAATTGGTTATATAGATCGTTAAAGAAAAAAAAAATGTTGTATCTGGTTCGCTCTCGACGTGCTTTGAGGTTTTTTTCAGACTTTGGCTTTGTTTGGTGAACTTCTCGATTAAAACATGCTGGAAAAGAAAATAAGAAGATAAAATGAACTAGCTATGTTTCTCTTGTGAGTTAAAATTGGTTTTGCGTAACTTAAAATCAACTCTAGAGAAGCTGAATCGGAATGTGTCTATAAATTAGGTTGTGCATAAATTAGTTTTAACTAATGAGAGAAGTTTAGTGCGTTTTGTCTTCTTATTTTATTCTTCTGTAAGTGTTTGTTGAGAAATTTATCGAAATAGAATCTTTGGTGGTTGATTGAGCTAGAGTGTTGTGCTTGAGGATGGCTGTTGTATGCTGAATTGGTTTTGCTCGGAAAAACATGAACAGAATGCAGGTCTCCTTTCTCGATGGGTTTAGGGAGCATGCGATTCTTTAGCGAAGATGTGACTCACATGCCCAATATTAAAGACCCTGCACTTTACAATGTTTTCAAGGATTTGTTGGCTGTAAGTTGGAGTGACCTTCCGGATTCTGTTGTTCATGACGCTAAGAATGTGTTGTCTAAAAACACTGATGACAAGGCTGGCAAGGAGGTTGTGGAGAATGTGTTCCGGGCAGCTGAAGCTGTTGAGGAGTTTAGTGGGATTCTAGTCAGCTTGAAACTGGAAATTGATGACAGCATTGGAGTGAGTGGCGAGGTATTTTTCGTTTAAGTAAAGTTGCACTATTGCATTCTATTCAAATTTACCCATCGCATTAGGCTGCTGATGATTGGATTTCGTTTTGTAGGACGTAAAGCCATTGCCTGATCATATAAAAAATGCTCTTAGACTCATTTTTGATCGTTACTCTACCTATTTGAATTCCTTTGGACCCGACGAGAGTTATCTGCGGAAGAAGGTGGAGGTAGAGTTGGGCGCAAGCATGATTCACTTAAAGATGAGATGCAGTGGCCTTGGTGCTGAATGGGGAAAGGTATCATCTAACATTTTCACTCCTTATTCCCTATTTATATAGTAGTTTGTGTATGGTTGCCAATGGCATATGTACTGCTTCTCTCTTTTTTTTCTCACATGACCTATGCATAATCCCATCATTGAATGAGGAATATGAGGTTAGCCATACCCAAAAGCTATCATTCCCTGTGACCAACACCATGGCACTGCCATTTGAAGATGCTAATACCATTGGAAGTTTATGGCGAGGATCCCCAAAACTATCACGGCTGATATCATCAACAACTATGATTTCCAATTTTTGTGTGCACTTGCAAGTTCCAACATGGTTTAACTATTTAGATCTTTGAAAATGTGTTGTCAAATGTTATCGTGTCTTGTTTGCTGGAATGTCATTTTAACTTTTTGCATGTGCTTTCTTACATTCTTCCTTGCATTTTTTTAGTTGGTAGTTTATCCTATATAGTTATTAGTAAGAAAAATGTAAGTAGCATGGATATGCCTTCAGAAAATAACTAAAAAAGAAGAAAAAATGTTAGAAAAAATTTGCTGTGATCTGTCAATTACGTTTTCTTTTTTTTGTTAAACTTTGCTTCTTCTTTTTTCCCTCTCTCTTTCCCACCATGATTGGTTAGTAGTTTCAGTATTCGCCGTAATCTTTGGTCAATTACTTTCATGGCAAATAGCATTGCTACATTCAAAATTGCAGACCAATTCCCATTCCGTTGTCTAATCTGAGGTTTCTATTCCAGGTTACTGTTCTTGGAACTTCTGGACTTGCGGGTTCATATGTTGAGCAGAGAGCTTAGAAGAAATATTCAAGAAACAGAGCATGTAATTGTTTGTTACCCTTCGATTGGTTTTCTCCTGACCTTTTTGTTGTCAAGCGTTTGATGGCATAGAAATAAGAACGCTTAACTTTGTTAACTGGGATTATCCTTAAACAGCGTTTTCTTTCATTTTGAATGTCATTTTCCTCAAGTTAACAAGTAAATGACAAGTCAAGAAGTTAATTAATTATATCGAGCTACTCATTTGTATATGCATCTAGTCTTCAAGAACATTCGGAACAGAACAAGAATAGCTAGCAACACCTTTTCATCATATTTTTACTATCGATTAAAATTTATTGAAACTCACAAAATTTTGCTTCTCGTAACAAAAAAACATACGTGGAAGCAGCTATGGTAGTTTAATGAAATGCATATTCATTAAAGAATGCGCTGACCTTTGTATTCGACAAGAAGGAAACACGTCCATGGCCAGGCCAAGTAAAAGGAGGGTGTGAATGGTTTTCGATCTCCCTGTTTCTTGTGTCCTTGTCAAATAAATAGATTGAATACGGATGCTACTTTTATAACGACAGTTAGAAATTGATGCCCTTTGTTATGAGATGTGATGAACGACGCCATAAGCACCAAGGACTGCTCCTACTCATCAATATGAAGACCATCTATAAACTGGGACTGTGGTAAATACAGTAATAAGTTTTGTCTACATCAGATAAAAAGATTGAAGTTACATTTGTTTGAGCCAAGTACAGAATGATATTCTTTTAATAAACTGATCTGATTGAATGAACGAATAGTTCACAACAAATTCTGGTCGGCTTGAGCTATATATCCATTATTCCATAATCTTCAACCGACTTCTCTTACAAGTCCACAAGAGATAACTGGAATAGAAAAGACAGAGCAACTATAATAAATTCAGATAACTTTGGCACTTCTTTGTATTTTGCGTGACAACCACGACTCAGACGGTGACTTAGGCAGTGGTGGAAGTAACACAGCTTTACGGCACAACCCAAAAGGCCATCCTTCGCAGTGGCAAAACTCTTGAATTATTGAACGCCTCCAATGCTCTGACATGTCAACCCCACTCAAGCTTGAACATCTAGACAGGTTGGTCTTCACAGAAAAAAATGCCTGGTCACTCACAACACTCGAAGAACAGCATGACAGACAACTTTTAACGGAGAAAAACTCTTCTCTATCATCATGTTCTCCATCACCTATCACCATCCTTGGTTGTGGGGCCATAGTGACATACAGTTCCCTTGTTGCAGGAGAATATGTCCAGGAAAAGTCATCTCTCAACGGGCTTTGCTTGATCTTTTGTTTCTCCATAGCTCGGCTTCTAACTACCGAAACAACCATCTGAGAAAACAGTACACCATAGAAAAATGAGAACAACTAACATTACTTCATAGTTCAACATGGAATTCACCTTATTAACATGTTTGGATTCATTTTAGACGATCCAAAATCGTGTTGAAATATCAGCTAACGTGATCTTATACAAATGTTCACATGTTTGGTTTCAGGTAGAAGAACTGATTCTGGGTTTAGAATTGATTGAGCTGAAACAACTTAACAGATAAAAAATTTCATGATGAATTTTATTACTAGCTTTTGAAATACATAAATCATGTCACTTTAAAATCAATTTTAATTCAAATAATTTCCCTTCAAAATTGATATTTTAAACTCTCAAGAACTTTTCAAAGTGAAGAACTTTTCAAAAGGGTTTGATGAAGGCACTTCATGTACCTCATCAACATCATCAATGATGGGGCACTCCTCCTCAAGGCTCGCAGTTGAAAGCCTCCGGCTAAAAGTTTGACAGTGGGAAAACACTTCTTTCAGAGTTCCTGCAAGGAATTTGCATCTCTTGTTATGGTTGGCTGGCTCCTCATGGTAGAAGACACCTCCCATGGTTGGAATTACTTGATCAACTTTTCACATGAGAGGATATATATTACAAACACTTTGTGTGTTCTGATACTTAAATTAATATGCTTCATTGATAGTGGCCTGGTACTGAAACCCCCACTAAGCTTTCCGTTCTTTAAGGTAAAGGAAAGTTAAATGGGCTACAAACACTTTCAATGAATGGCAAGAAAATCCACCTAGTGTTCAAATGCATGTTTGACTGCTTCAAGTAGCAAGCCCCTTTAGTCTTTTTGGTCCATAATTTTTTTTAACCCTGTTATCGATTCGAATTATTTGTTAATTTTATTGATTTCTAACATCTGTCAGAAAAAAAACCCTACTTGCTAAGTAATTTTATCTTGCAATCACATTTTTTTTTATCCCTCAAGTCTTAAATTCAGAAATCTTATCTAAGAAGATCAACCCCACTTCAAGTCAAAACAATGACTTGTAACAAACTTTGTTGTATTTATTTTAATCTAATTATCTCTCTGAACAAGTAGTGGTACATATTCAGAGTTACACTTGAAGCTGAAGTGATGCTTAATAGGACGTGTCACCCAACAAAAGCAACTGCTATATCTCAAATTTTTGTTAAGTGGTAAATAGTAATCCTCCAATTGAAGTTATTTGGTCCAAAAATAATCCAGAAAGGGACAAGAGAATCGCTACGTTTTGCCCTAAGTGGCCCTGTTGCATTATTTTGAAAGTTAAAATTGACTCGCATGACATGACGTCAAACCGGATTCTGTTGGACGTACAGAAAGATTAAGTTCGAGAACAGAGAAAAGTAAAAGTTCTACTGAGTCATTGAAAAAAAAGTAGAAAGGAACGCCTTATATGGATTTTATAATGTAGAGAGAGTTAATGAACGAGGAAAGGGGAAAAGAAAGAAAAAGAAACGAATGAAAAATAAGATAATTTAGATTGAGAAAAAAATGAAAAAATGAAGTTATTTTTTTATATTCATAATTTATTCTATTAGTTATTGTAATTTTTAATTTTTATTATTATTGAAATATTACAGTTTAATATATTATGTCGAAAGATTACGTATTTTAAATATACATGAAAAATATTCAAATATTTATAACATAAACGTAATGTAAATATTTAATGATATTAAAATTAGTGAAAACAAATGGCATTCCGCATATGTCTACTTTTTTGTTAAAATAAAAAATATGTAATTAAAAAAATAATTATTAAAATTTTAAAAGAATATATATATATATATATATATATATATATATATATATATTAATTTTATAATATTTCTAATCTTTCAATTAATTATGTTCATAAGGATAAAAATGGTTAAAAAGTAAGTATACAACATAGTAGTTACAAAAACAAAATTCCACAATTCGTATATGTACGTTAACAAATAATCAGAAAACACTCATTTATATATACACACTGGCAAAAACTTATACTGGCATTTGCATTTTTTTAAATTTAAATAATTCGGTTTTAAAATACATATATATTTCTAAAAAATATTCAAAAACTAAAAAAATATATGTGTTAGTTATTTTAAGTAGAAATTTAGATATTTATATTTGGAGAGTAATGACGTATTTTTATCAAATAAAAAATAGTTTTTATTTATTGAAAGACAAAATTATTTAATTAAGAGTTACAACAAAGGTAATTACAAAAATATATCTTCTTTTATAAAACGATAAAATTTTCAAATAAAAATATATTAAAAAATGTATTCGTTTATATAATGATATAGATATTTAATTGATCTTTTTTCTTTTTTACTTCATAAAGTGGAAGATTGTGTCGCCTTGTATTTGTTATGCTTTCTCCCCATATCAACAAGATAGGAGACCAATAGTGAGACCATTTGTTTCCAAGCACTAAACTCAACATTTTTCTCTAGACACAAGACTTAAAGTTCTTTTAGAATAATATAGAAAAAAGTGACTTCAGTTCTTTTAGTATAATATACAGAAAACGTGACTTAAGTTCTTTTAGAATAATATGGAAAAAAAAAAAGTGACTAAAGTTCTTTTAATAATATGGAAAAAAGTGAGAAAGTGAAAAGAGAAAAGAGAAAAAAAAAATATAGTGAAAAATGAAGTGATTATACTAAGTAAAAGTGAGTAAAAAATTATATATGTAGATCTTTCATTGGAATGAAAGGGAAAAAAGGAAAAGATATTTGTTATAAAAAAAAATCATTATTTCTTACAAATCCATATCATTTTAATTTTAAATTTCAAAATAAATGTTGATGTATGCATATTTGATTATCTTAAGTCCACAATCATTTCATTTATCTCTCTTTCCATTGCCTTGAGACAGTGATATCAATGCACACATAATCAATATGTGTACACAGTGAATCAAATTATATAGTTGATTATAAAACATGCCTATGATTATCGTGATTATGAAATTCACTTTTGGACTACATATTCGCTTATATCCATACAAAATAGATGAGCAAGGAATTCATTCATTGCTAGAGTGAAGAATTAAGGTGGAGATGCTGAGGGATGAAGAATCAAAGTTTGATTCTTCAGAAAATGGATGGCAGAAACACTAGGAAAATTGATTCTGACTTTAGGGTTAACCCTAAATTCACAATAATGAAATATGAGTAAGATCCACTTGAGAAATTGATTATGACTTTAACCCAAAACCTAGAATTTTAAGATGATGGATTTATGGGTGTTTCTTTTTATATGTTCCTCAATTTTCAGTTAGTCTCACAGTTACTTAACATGTTCTTGGGTGAGCGAAAATGTGCAAGTGATGGGTTCATGGGGGGAAACAGCTTGAGCTTGACTTTCACTGCAAATCTCACTCTTAATTGGCGAAAAGTAACACCAGTGAAAACCCTCGGAACTTCCTTTGTCATCCCCTGAAAATCAGCTCAAACAATCCATTACAATCATCTCTAATCCAAAGTTAAGTTTGGGTTTAATTTATACTTACAATACTGAGTTTTTGCAAGTAATTTTTCTTCTACAAATTTGAGTTTCTGAGTAAAAACTTATGTGAAATTATAAATTATATAGGTCTCCCACAGTATTTGTCATTGATTATTCACCCATGCTACATTCTACGATGTTGTTAACAATTAATAATGGCAAATAAATTTTACAGTGAATTTTACATTGCTTGTTTCTCTATATTAGGAACGAAGATATTTTGTTCTTACTTCACAAAATTCATTTCCTATCAATGTTGCTATAGGTTAGAATTTAGGATTTTAGGATTAACAAAACCATAAATAATCTATCACAATCATATTCCGAACAACAGTGATACAGAAAAACAAGATCAATTAGAAACAACTTACAGTTCAAGATTCACGAAAATCGGGATGAAACGAAACGACGCCGCGTTGTCATTTGGAGGAGGCCTGAAGGTGGCGAGAGGCGAGGGCGATGAGCGAGTTGAGTTTTGCAAGCGCTGAGGCCTTGTCGGGAGGGCACTTCGCAAGAGAGAGGTTCAGAGATCGGAGCGCCTCATCCAGCTTGCCGGCAGCGAGGGCGGCGCAGCCCGCCTTGTAGGCCTCATCGGCCACGCGCGCGTCGTATCCTTCGTCGGCGTCGAGCATAGCAGTGGCGCGTGAGTGTTCCAGAGCCGAGATCGCGGAGTCGATCTCCGCCATCAGCGCCTCTGGCGTCGCCGCGATTATCTTCACGCCGTCAAACACGTTCCAGTGGTAGACCTTACCCAAACCCGAACCGGAACCCATATCCACGAAATTCTGTTAATCGGTTAGTGATTGAATGATTGAAGAGAAAAAGAGATACGGGGATGAAAGTGTTTTGTGTTTTGTGAGATTTCTTGCATCGAAAGCTGTTAACAAAGTGGAAAAAGTTGTTCAAAAGCCTCTGAAATTATGTGTTGTGAAGATATTCCTAAGCAATTTTGTTTCTGCACAATTCTCTTAATTTTTTATATTATTGTTTTTGAAAAAATATAAATAAATAAGTGCAAAAACAGCTTCCAGAAGTTTTGTAATTAAAATAATAATTACAAAGACCATAGAGATTTATATATTCAAAAAGTGTTTTATGATCATCTGATAAAAGAATTATCCTTGATATAACTTTTAAATATCAATATATAATAAGTATCAATAAACTTATTATATATTCATAATTAGATGATAGTCCACAATTATTTATATTGTCAATGCATAATCTTTTATTTTAGTAATACTAATAATAATAGTTATTTGTAATTAGATGAGAGAGTAAAATTAATTTATTTATCGCTTATAATAAATGTGTAAATAGTTTGAGAATCAATTAAATATAACTAATTAAAAAATAATAATTAAGATTGTTTTAAACTATAATGGTCATACAAATAATTTTTTCTAAAATAAATAATAAAAAATGAAAAAGGTGTTGCATTTATTACAAGAATTACGTCTGGCTTGAATAAATTTAAGTGAATAATCTAGCCTTTTTAAGTTTTCTTAGCAAGTTTCCTTTCTCCGTCTTGATTAAATTAAAAAAAATAGTATAACTTATAATTTTAAAATGTCAAATATAAAAACAACTTTTTATTAAAAAATAACAATTAAAAACTAACAAAGAGAAAGAGTAATCAAGAACTTTAAATATGCTTTAGTCTTCAATGCATGGTTACTTAACAAAGAGCCAAATCTTATAATGAAATCCTTTTAAGATCTGATTGAGCCAATTCTTCTAATGTTTTCATGAACCAAGAAATATAATAAATATTTTGATTCTAATAAAACAGTTGTTCAATGTTCTATTTTATTACTTTCTTTCTCATTGCATACAGCAAATATATATGTAAACCATTTAAATAGTAAAAGACAAATGAATATAATTGATAAAAAAAACAAGTAATTAATGTGACTTGAACATTGGAACTGACAAATAAATTATGTGATGGATGGAATACCTATTTATATAGAGTCACATGCATGCACTATGATTATGATGGATCAAATGGAAGGCAGAGAAGGATTTTGATTATCACCACCAGTATGAACAACATTATAAATCCCAGATACAAGTGAATTATGATTTCAGCTACCTCACAACAAAACAATTTCCTCATCAGTTAGTGCATGGTAGCTTCACCTTTTGTTGAAGACTTAACAGGAAAACAACACTTCCCATAGCACTTTCAAAGGAACCAAATATTTGGCCAAGAATCTACAACTAATCTAACACAACCTTTTGTGGTAACAAATCCCATTACATAATCTAAGAATTGAAACGAACAAATCTAATTCACCCCACCTCAGTCTTAGACCGGTCTTGAGGGAAAAATCCTTGGCAATGAGAAGGAAACCAAGTCTTAAAATGACCATTAGGGGAACTCTTTGATCCCCATTTCAACCATTGATCATAAAGGCATAAACATGAAGAACAAACAGCACAATCCACAAAGCATTTCAAAGCCAGCTTTGCGTGTCTGCATTTCAAAGCCAGCTTTGCGTGTCTGCAATCTATTCGATCATGTTATCTTTGATTGTTTAGCTCATGTGCTGACAATTCCAGAAGCCCATGGGACGATCAATGGTGCTGATGGGCGTGAATTTCGATACCATTCAGGATACGTATCCTTAAAGTTTAGTTTGGGTTTCTCAGCCTGTGTTCAGAATACACAACTAGATTAATCAATCACAAGTCATCCTTAGAATAACTTTCAAGATAATTATCATAGAAGTCAACATACTTACTATATAAGAAAATTTCTGATTGAACGTTAGTATGAAAAGCTATTACAATGTATTGTGCATGCACAGGTAGTATAAAGCATTTTGTATACCTTTATCTATTGTAACTTTGTTGATTTATACATCAACTACTTTAAAAATTTATAATGGTTAACGACATAAAAGTTTACTCTGAGAGTGCATACAAGTTAAACTTCTATTTGAAATTCAAGAGCATTTTGTAAGATCCTACTGAAAACAAAGCATCAAAGGCTATTTTTAAGCATTATGTAAAGTGGAGCAAAGTAGTGAATCACATTCATAGGTTGCAACTTACATATTTCAGCCAGCATTCCTGATATTTGTGCTGATAGATATCTGGTGAATGACACCCAAATTGTGATGGGCAATAAACCCAGATATTGCATTTCTTTTCACCTTCTTTGGAACGTTTAGCATGGTCCAAGCAAGCCTGACAGCAATCAGCTGCACTATCTTTGTGATGTGTAAGACCCCATCTCACCGCGGCGCCATCATAATCGGTGTGAAGTTCAGCATTGCACTGAGGTGGAAGGGGCCTGCCGGGAAGAACTTCCTCCTCTGAAGAGAATGTAGACTAAGTACATACAAAAATTAACTTTCTGCATGGAAAAATATGTGCACACTTCCAGATTCTAACAAAGTGCACGCATGATAAGTTGTTAACAGAATCTAGTTGAACCACTTTAAGTCATGGATTATAACTGTATAAGCATTACTGGGAGACTGAAAAATTACAAAAGATGGGGGGAAATTTTTTACCAAACTATTACCTATCTCTGACTCCCCCTCAGGTTTGTCATTATGTTCTTCATTACCAACCTCAATAGGTATCCAAAGACCAATTTGTTCAGAAACCACAGCCCAATCAGACTCCAAAGCTCTTAGTAGCATTCCTACGAAATTGAAAAAAAATTAGATACAAAGATATGAAAAACATTCATTGCAAATGTGTGTGCAAAAGACAAACTTAACCTAAATGTGTCAGCAACCCATTCAAACGACAAACCAGAGCATAATATTTTTGTTCATACCTGCCTCTTCGTGTGGAATGATTGAGTTGGAAGACCCTTTGACAACAGCCAACTTGACTTCTTCCAATTTTTTTCTGCGCCAACTTTCAACTGCTTCTGTATAAGTTAATGTTAAAAATATATCAGCAATAAAATATCTTCCACATTGTACAAAAATTGTCATTTACACACAACACAACAAAACAAATTTTGAATAATTCAGTTCATCAAGCATCATCATTTCTCTAAATACAACATGAAAATACTGAATAATTTTGTTCTTTCATAAAGCAAATGCATAATGAAGTTTTTGGACATTCATTAGTGTTAAAGATGTCCCATATCAAATTAGGAATATGATCAAAGTACACATTATCAGGCTTGAACAATCCTTAGCCCTTGAGCTAATTTTTATGTTTGATATTGCATACTATCCAAATGAATAAATTCATTTTCTTATCAAATATTTTTCAAAATTTGCCTCGAGATTATATAAACAGGTCTTCAAAGAGTAATTGCCAACTTCATACATTATGTTATCATTACGTATTTCAAAAACTTTGAAAGCTATTGTCCCTTCAGATCAGAACATGGGTAGAGCATGCAACAAATTGCCATGGCAATGTCATTTGTAACCTATGTAGCATAGATACTGAATGAACACCGAACAAGACACAAACACTTCGACTACACATGTAGTCTCCAAAATGTAGGGCACGGAAACACAAATCTATATATTACATCATTATGAATTATATAAGTTAACAATCAAGATTTATGTATTCAAAATCATCTATGAACAAGGTTAATCAAATATAGCAAAAATTAATCTAATTTATCTATCTAAAATCCAAAAAGTGAAAAGAAACATATATAATCTAAATATTCCTGATTATATATAGGATTTGCTCCTTATTTTTATAATCATAATAGAAACCATGTTAAAATTGTCAGAGACCAAAACATAAAGCTATGAGTGTTTGTCCGATACGTGTCGGACATAGGACACACCATTTAAGAGGAGTGTCTGAGCTTCATAGTTTGTAACATAAGGTTAATAATTGCTTAATCATGAAACCCAATAAAATATCTAATAGTTTAGAACAACTAAATTCTCTCCCATCCTACAAAATCAATATTTGGATTAGGACCAAAAGTTAATAGAATCCAAATGGTCTCTTTCTAAGTTAAAGACTGAAAAAAGTAGAGGGGAAAAGGAAGGTTAATGATAAAATCAAAGCAATTTCCTAAGCGATGTTAAAAAAGAAAAATGATTGACAAGCATGTCTTCTAATTGTGACTTGAACCACGATTTAAAGAAAGAAATTTGTACCCGTCCATCTTATATTTGAAGCACCAAAAATCTAGTTTCCCCATTGAACAACAAAGTACATAGTATATGACTATCCAGCAAGAAACAAACATAAATAAAAGAAAACATCTATTAACGCATCATATCTAAGCAAATTCAAGTTTAATCGATAACTTTTTACAATGCAGCAGTTCTACATGCAAGAGGCGACAAAAAAGCTCAGTTTTAAGGACAGCAAAAGGACAAAACTAGTGTTAATGATCCTATTACTGAGATCCTGTTCCTCTTGCCTCATATAGCAACAACATTGATTCTAACAAGAAATTCTTATCAGCACACCCTCACCTCGCTCCTTAGCCATGGCCTGGAGTTGGGAGACATTTCTGCTGCTTCCCTTCAAGCTACCTAGTTTCTGCATAACCTCATCAATTATTTTCTGTTTCATATGCCGTGGCAACTCAACCACCACATCTTCTCTTGAAAACTCCCCTTCTAATTCCTTCACCTATTAGCACAAGTTTCACAACATCAACTTGAGGTTAACTTCACCAAAAAAATGTTTGCTTAAGGCAGGTGTAAAAAAACGGTTCATACTTCATACCAATTTTATTAACTCCGCCGGTTTGTAATCATTCCTGATTCGATTAGACTCTGCCATCTTTCGAATCTGATCTGGCCTATACACCTCAACTGAAAACACAAACCAAATTAAAAACAACAAGTGTTGAAAAAAGAATTTGCACATGTTCATGTCTCAAACAAAAGACCCTTTTAGGGGTGATTCAAAATTTTCCATAAAGGATAAACGTTTTGCCAACCCTTTTTTTTTGTGTGTTATTAGGGAAACAGAAAGAAAAACATCCTGAAAAGATTGACAGGACTTACTCTTTCGTGCAATGCTATCGGAGTAGATATAAAGAGAAGCATAGATAGAGCGAAGAGAGTAGAGAGCAACAACAATGTTGAAAAAGCAAACTAAAAGAGTTATTTTCTTGTAGGAACAATTCCAGTTCCCTCTGTTGTGAAGTTGAAGCCTCCACTCCCCTCTCGCCATTTCCCTCCCTTTTTCTTCTTTTCCCCCTCTATCCTCATCCCACCATTGCCCACTTTCTCTTTCCGAATCAAAACCAGAAAAAAGTTGCCCCTTTGGCAAGATTTTGCGACCCCAGAATAGAATTAGATCGTGGGTGCCCAGTTTTGTTGTGGGGGTTGAAGCTTGAGACAGAACCGGTCGGGTGCTAACGTACGCTTTGTCGTCTGGGAATGGTGGAAATTGGATGGATCAGTCAATCATTTCGGTGGTTCCCCTCATCGTTCATGGTTGACCTGCTGCTCCTGCTAAGGTGCACACCGATTCAAAGCACTGTGTTGTTCCCGTGCATGGCAGCTAACGTGCGCCTCTCTGTAAGCATTGATGTAGTTCTGTTTCTTTCATGCTTTTCCATTTATTTTGAGCAAATTAGTTTTAATTATTTTTAGCCATAAAAAAATTTGTATTTGTGTTTATATAACTCTTGTTATTGAATATAAACATCAATCAATAGATAAAAAAAATTGATATCAAGATTAAACTTACATATATATCCACTTATATTGAAAAGTAAATAATATATTGGCTTAACTGCTTGTTCTAGTTTAAATTTTAAAATTTTGAAGTGGTAATTTTTTATTTTTTAATAAATATTATAAGCTACTTCATTTGTTTGTTTGGTGATTAATTACACATGCAGCCTAACTAACATTATTTAAATAATGTAAAAAAAATATTAAGTGTATGTTTAATTATCCCATCCATTTCATGGCTAATTGTCTTATAAAAAATGTAATTTTCATTAACTCAAATGTTAAATTATAAAGATATACATTATTTCGGATTACTTTAGAAATAATTAGTTTGAATATGTTTTTATTCTGGATATGATTTCATTGATTTTAATTCTTAGAAAACAGTTATTAGTTTTAAATATTTAACCTTTTCTAATAGTTTTCTTTTTATCTTTATTACTGAGCTAACCAACAATAAGTTAAATTTGGATATTCAGATATTTTATATGCACAATTTAATTAAGTAATATATTTATTATTTAACATAAATAAATTAATTATATATACATATTTAATTTTACTTTCTAAAATAATTTATTTTTAACATTGTATTTTATTAAAATAAACTCTTTCTTAATGGGCGTGCTATGGGCATTAAAACTAAAGGATCTAGTTTACTTCTTATGTCTATTTTCATTTTATCTTAGCATTATGTTTGTGAGAAGTGACTCATTATAACTTTAGATTTAAAGAAAATTATATATATTATTGTGTTTTTAACTAACTTGCATGTAATTAATATTTTTTAAAGTGTTTTGTATTAATTTTGCTGACCATTTCTTCCTACACTCCCATGATTTCAACTTGTATCTTATGGGATGGTGAAATATGATCATCTTCCCCTCTCAATCAAATATGTAATATAAACATATATTTTTCTATTTCGTCCATTTCATCTTCTTCCCCTTCAAATACTAAGCACATATATTTTTACGAAGGTAATGTACTTCTCTCTCTGATGGTCATTCTTGAATTATTGGTTGAAAGCCTTGTCGAATTGTTGTTGTCATAAATCATTTTGGACACCCATTGTCTCGTGACATTATTTGAATTGGTCAGTTTTTATATTTTTATCATTTTCTGTGTTTATTTTGAATAAGATATTTTCGGAATTTTTTCATTGCATAATTTTTAATATTTGTTTATATTATAGGTAGTGTATTTTAAAACATATTTTTTAATTTAATAATGTGTTATAGATTATATAATTCATAATTTTTTAAAAAATATATATTTTAGATTGTATAATTTATAATACATTTAAAATTCAAGGTCCAGCCAATTATGGTTTTTATCCTAAAAATTCTAGCTAAAAATAAGATAAAAAAATAAAAAGGAATGAAACACAACAAACAAGCAACTAAAAGTGGGATGACAAAATCAGAAAGTCAGAATGTGAGGACTTGTAATGAAATAGATGCGGTTTTTACTTGTAATGATACTACTGTGGTTCCTATTTTCTTATGGACGTGGTTTGCCTTCTAAGAATACGGCATGGTAGTATATGAATACGGTATTCCCTTGTGAGAAAACGGCCTTGGTTCGAATGGAAGCGGTTCGGGCTTCTAAGTCGTATGTGAATACGGTCTTCACTTGATTGGAAACAGCCCTGGTTCCAATTTCGGTTCCAAGGATACGACATGGTCGGATATGAATACGGTTTTCCCTTGTAAGGAAACGACCTTGGTTGTAATCATTGTTATGGCTATAATTGAAGAAGTAAATAACTTAATTTTTGAAAATGGGTTTTTATGAACAAATCAAATTTTGTTCTCAAAATCTTGAACTAAGGTGTCTGCTTATTAAAGGAATAATCTTTTAGGTTTCCAAAGCTTATATCTATTATTACTATACACAATTGTATAAAATGAAGTTCTTTTTGTGATTCTGGGTGTAGTTCAAGAAGTGAAGAACTTCCTTTAAGAAATTGGTCCTCATTCACACATCAAACTTTGGTTACCAAAACTTAAACTAAGGTGTCTGTTTATTGAAGAAAGGGTAACCTTTTAGGTTTCGAAAGCTTATATTTCGAAAGCTTATACCCAGTACTACACACAGTTGTCTAAAATGAACTTATTTTTGGTCAATCAAAGCGTCAGTAATCCTTGTTATGTATATTTAAAGAAGCGATAAACTTCATTTAGAAAAATCGTCGTCATTAATACATCAAACTTCGGTCGCCAAAACTTGAAATAAGATGTCTACTTATTAAAGAAGGGTAACTTTTTAGGTTTTGAAAGCTTGTACCCAATATTACTACACACGATTGTGTAAAATGAAGTCATTTTTTTGAATTTGAGTGTAACTAATCCTTGTTATGGGTGTAGTTCAAGAAGCGAATATCTTCATTTAGAAAATTGGTCCCTATTCACACATTAAACTTCGATCGCAAAAACTTGAACTAAGGTATTCGCTTATTAAATAAGGGGTAACCTTTTAGGTTTTGAAAGCTCATACTCAATATTACTACACACAGTTGTGTAAAAGGAACTTATTTTAGTGAATCAAAGCGTGAGTAATCTTATGGGTATAATTGAAGAAGTGAAGAACTTTATTTAGGAAAATGATCCCATTCACACATCATATTTCGGTCGACAAAACTTGAACTAAGGTGTCCACTTATTAAAGAAGAGGTAACCTTTTGATGAGGAAATATAGGGAAATGATCGTTTTGATATTCAGTTTAAGAAAGGATATTGACGTCACACTCAAGAAAGATAAGAATGTGAGTGATAAGTCATGGGGTTGATCGCCACAGGATATCCTAATAAGATCATATTTGGGTTCTTGTAAATCAGAACACCATAAATTTCTCAAAGAGAAAACTCAATTTTATTTCAAAATTCATCTCTCTTTCTCTGATCACAATCATAGTGTTTCTTTTCCAATACTCATCAAACATTCTCTCTTTATCTTTATATCTTTGTTTTTTCTATTTTTTCCTTCTTTTTTCTTCAAAGTTATCATTGGATTTCCTCTCCATTTGTGAAACAAAATCATTAATAAACAATGTGACATGCATGGTAGAACCCTAACAGAGAATATCTCACGCTTCTGAAAAGAAATACATCCAAAAGTCTTTCTATAAAAGATAAATAAATTATCAATATTACAAACTTAGATAAAATGCCTCTGTGCTTAATAGAGATCTAAAGAAGTAAAAGGTCTTGGTCTCAAAATCAGCCATAGACATTTTATGATTATTATTATTTATTTATTTTTAATTGTCTAAATAACTATTGGCCTTCAATTATTAGTACATTTTGAATTATGATGGTCTATAAGTCTTTCTCTTTAGCTGTTGCCACTTGTAATGACTCCTCTACCTTCTTAGCCCTTGCTCTACTACCATGAATTATGATGGCCTATAAGTCTTTTTCTTTAGTTGTTGTCACCTGTAATGACTCCTCTACCTTCTTAGCCCGTCGTCAAAACCTGAACTAAGATGTCTATTTATTAAAGAAGGGTAACCTTTTAGGTTTTGAAAGCTCATAGCAGTATTGATACCCACGTTTGTATAAAATGAACTTATTTTTGTCATTCAAAGCGTGAGTAATCCTTCTTATAGGTATATTTGAAGAATTTAAGCATTGAATTAGTGAAAATGATCCTCATGAACACATGAGTTCGGTTGTCAAAACTTCAACTAAGGTGTTCACTTATTAAAAAAGGGATAACCTCTTAAGTTTTGTAAACTCACATGCAGTATCAATAAACATAATTATATAAAATCAACTTATTTTGGTCATTTAAAGCGTAAGTAATCCTATGAAATAGTTTAAGAATTCATAATCTTAATTAGTGAAAATGATTTTCATAAACACATGGAATTCGGTCGTCAAAACTTGAATTAAGGTGTCCACTTGTTAAAAAGAATATAACTTCTAAAATTTTGACCCTAGCAAGCAATATTAATATTAATATAATAAACATAGTTGTATGTTGTACGAAATAGATGCAACTTTTTCTTGTAATAAACTTAAAATGCTTCCTCGTGACAAATGTTTATTCGTGAATTGTGTAAAAAATTACATTGATATACATTAATTAAACTTTGTTAAATAAGTCCAATTTAGTTATTATTCTTATAAAAACAAGACATAAATAATTTAATAGTGTCGATGTAAAATACTAATTAAAATTACAGTTAATATGATTTTTAAATAGGCTATTCTTTAAAATTAAACGGAAAGTTTTGCGGAAACGCAAATCGGGTATATAGGAACCGTCAATGATTTAGGGAAACCCGACCCGGTGGATCCGATGAAATATGGCGGGAAAATCGTCTAGGGCACAAGAGCATAAAGAAGAAAGAAACTGCATCAAAATTTGCCTCAACACTGTTTCCTTTACTTTGTTGATTGAAGAATGGATACCAATGACAATTGGGAAGAGGACGAGGACGAAGAGTTCGAGTTCTCAAGAAACTATTTTCTGGCGAAGGAACTTGCTTCCTCGGCCAAGAAATCGAAGCACAAGCTCACTGACATCGACGTCGTCGATGAACAGGTATCACTCGTAATTGTAATTCTTAAAGTGATGTTCCATTCCCCTATATTATTCTCTCCAATCACTGCGATTTCGCAACTTACCAGGAATTGAGGGAAGCCTCATTGCGAATTCAACCCAAGCATGAAGACGAGATCACTCTCTTATTGGATTCCTACAAAACCATCTACCCTGAATGGCTTTTGGCGCTAAGGTTCGTTTGGATGTGGTTTTATTTTATTTTTCCCAAAATTGCATTTATTGCGCGAAGTTTGTTTTCTTATTTTGTTTTGTTACATGGATGATTCAGGTGTGGTTTTGGGCTTCTAATGTATGGATTTGGATCTAAGAAGACTCTGATTGAAGATTTTGCTTCGACGGCACTGACTGAGTATTCTGTAGTTGTCATTAATGGATATCTTCAATCCATTAACTTAAAACAGGTTTGGTTTTTTCTTCCCTAACTTTTTCCATTTATACGATATGTATGATCAGAACTCTTTCTACTGTGGCAAAAAAAGGAGAAAAGTGAAAGACCAAACTTTAGCCGTTGTTTGTTTACTATAAAGCGGTTTTATGTGTTGTAAAATTTTTCTGTCTCTAGAGCATATTTTCAAGTGGTTTATTTTTTTATATATATTTTTTTAATTTCTAAATGTCTGTCTCCTGATCACTTTAGTAGAACATGTGAAGAAAACTGAAGAAGAGGATGAGGAAATATCTTCCAGTTCTGTTGTTTGGTTTTTATAATGAATGATTTTCAAAACTTAATACATTCTGGATGGGAGATTGATTGTTAAGTAGTGTGAAATTGTTTTAGAAAACAGTTTTTATTTTTTATTTTTTTAAAAAAGTGCGTATAGAATCAAACATGCCCTTAGATTTTGTTCCTCAAGCATATTCGGAACTGTTCTTCAATTAGAATTTCAGTTTCACTTTGCACAATAAAAGTTTGCATTAAAAAATAAAATAGGTTACTGAGGTAAAACTCTAAATCAAAAAGGAGAACAACACCAAAAGCACACAAGGAACTGCATGCAAGTTTTGTCCAATAGTAAATGTTTGTGTGAAGATGATGAGTGTGATGTGCTCTAAGCATGTTCTTCTCATCGTACATCACTAATACAGTATATATTTTCTTGAAATATATTAGGCTGTGGTAGCTTTAGCTGAAGTTCTGTGGGACCAAATGAAAACCAAACGAAGGGTTTCATATCGGGAATTACCAAAGAGCCAGCAGCCACTGAATTCTCAATCAATGGAAGAACTTCTTACATTCTTGGATCAAGCAGAAATAGATGATGTTGATTTTTTTGTTTGTGTCGTTATTCACAATATTGATGGACCTGGATTGAGGGACTCTGAAACCCAACAGTATCTTGTTCAACTAGCTGCCTGTGCCCGTATTCGCATTGTTGCCTCTATTGACCACATCAATGCTCCACTGTGTAAGTACAGTCAGCACTGTTACTGTCTTTGCAGAATGTTTTATCTCTTGTAAATTGTAATTTGTAAGTGTTATCTTTGGATATGCCGTAAACATATGTATATTTACATTGCTATTTCAAGGTTTATTTTGTTCTGCTATATAATCTATTTGTGATTCATTTTGAGTGCTTGAACAGCACTTGCAGATGCAATATTAATTTGCAATTAAAGGCATAATGCCTTTGTAAATGAAACGCTATAACCTTTTTTTACCTATGCTGCACATTCTTAGAGGTCCTCTGAGGTTCTGATCATATGTCTGTTTAGCTGACAATAGGACTAAGTAATATCACCCTTTCATAAAGTTGAAGAATGCAAACACTTCTTGGTCATGGAACATAAAATTGAAACTATTAATAACGTGCACTTCTTTGAAGTTGTTTGTAGGAAAAAGAAAATAATCAGGTAAATCAAAGTAGGAGTCCACCGTCTGAGGAAAAGATGGTGAAATAAATTGTGGGTTTGATCATGTGAGAAGAAGACCTGCAGAAATGCTAGTAAGAAGAGTTTTTTTTTTTTTATTGGCACTAGTAAGAAGAGTTGATCAAGTGGAGAGTAGTCCAAAATTTAGAAGTAGAGGTAGTGGAAGACCAAGCAAAACTCGGTAGAAACTTTGAAAAGGACTTTTTAGATTTAAATGGCCTCTTTGAAGACCTGATTCTGATTTTGACATAATGCAAGGCTGTCGGAAGTTATTTTTTGTTGCTTTAGCAATAGAAATGACGGATATGTGACTGCAAGGTTTTCTTTTAGTCTATATGTCTATTGCTTAACAATTTCATCTGCTGTTGGCAGTTTGGGACAAAAATATGGCCCACACACAGTTCAATTGGTGCTGGTATCACGTTCCTACTTTTGCCCCTTACAAGGTTGAAGGCATGTTTTATCCTCTGATCCTTGCTCATGGCAGTGCCAGCCAATCAGTCAAAACAGCCACAATAGTTTTGCTAAGTTTGACACGTAATGCTCAGAGTGTATTTAAAGTTCTTGCTGAACATCAACTCTCTCACCCAGACGAAGGCAAGTTTCTATCATTTCCTTGGATTTGTTGTTCTTTTCAAATCTAAGTTGTGTTAAATATTTTAATTTATTTTACAGGAATGCCAATAAGTGATCTCTACTCAGTCTGTCGAGAACGTTTCCTTGTTAGCAGTCAAGTTACGCTGAACTCTCATCTAACTGAATTTAAAGACCATGAGCTGGTCAAGATTAAAAAGCATTCTGATGGTCAAGATTGCTTGCACATCCCACTGACAGCAGAGGCACTTCAGAAAGTTGTGCTCGAGATCAATTAGAAAATTCAAATGAAATTGAATGGGTACTTAAATGGAAAATTTCCACTATTGGATGATAAACAGGCTCTGTTTATGAATCAATGATAACCATGGAAATTTAGGTCAAATATGTCTGTGTTCTCAAATTGAGGGTTGTAGGATTGTTGACTATCACAAGTTTTAGGTGGGGAACAAAGTTGATACTCATGGGATTTGTTCTTAACTATAAAAGTGGGAAATGTATAAAGACAATTGGTTAGATAAGTTTTTTGGCATCTCCAAATTTGGTGGTCTGCAATTGTTATTTTTGAATTAAATATATTGACATGTTAATTTTGATAATATATCTCTACAAGTAGTACAGATTTTGGAGATACTGATTTTAATCCATATTAATTTTGTAGATATGATTGAAAAACAATAACAGACAATTATAGTGAAGCTATAGCCACGTTCTCTGATGTGGTAACAAGACGGAATTTCAAACATAACAAGGAAAGAGAAGGAAAAACAACAAACGCGTCCAATTTGTGAAGCTTGTTGGATGGGGCAACATGTCAAGAGAATAGAGACCATGTGGGAGGATGTATTCATTAATGAATTATTAATTGATGGTTTTGACACTGTGGAACCAATACCCTGCATGGCAACATAATCACTGCCAAACTATAGTTTGCATATTAATAAGCAGAAAAAACATGATTCAACCCCTTGGTTGGCTTATGATGTCTGAAAGTAGCAGAAGCAATGAATGAGGTGTAGTGAGCTGTACCCAATACGCGTAGTTGAAGTTCGATAGACATATTTGATGGCAACAGTTGCTTGAGAAGGTGGAAGTTTACAGCTTCCAAAAAGCACGTTCAAGTCCAAGCCTTTCTGGCTTGACTAGTTGGTGGAGCATCTCATACGCCAAAAGGAATAAAAAAGAAGAATATCACAACTTTGGGTTTGGGTTTGGGTCTACTCTCTTCATCTCATCCTCACTGTAATGCGTTACAGAAGGATGGAATAACAAAAACAAATGTTAGGACACTATTTTATTGCATGGTAAGCAAAAAAGATGTCTAATTTCTATTATTAATAATTGTTTAAAATTTAGTCTAATAAAAAATAAATATCATATATCTTACTAAAACTACTTCTCATACAGCTAAAAACATTTTTAAGAAAAGCATAGCCGTGATTGTGTGAGATGAGCCATGAAAAGTTAGCTGGTATAAAATTCACCGGCGGCACCATAAACCACGGCTCCCCAAAATTAGCACTCGCAAAAGCATAAAAAAACAGTAGTAAAAATTTAATTGGAATAAAGAATAATATTTACAAACCCTTTTTGTGGAAAAATTTCAAAGTATTTTATGTTAAAATATGTTGTTAAGATATAAAATTAGAAAAAAGTAAAAAATTATGAAGCAATTTGATTATTTAAAACTAAATAATTTAAACTTTATTCAAAAGTTCTCCCTTACTTGTATTTGATAAGAGATTTAAATCATTCCAAGAAACTAAACTTAATAACATTTAAATAACTTAGAATTGGACTCTTTTTCTTTTTCAAATGTTTTATTCAGATAAAATAATTAAAATATCTTATATTTTATTTATTTTTTATGTAGATAAAGTAATTGAGTTTTTCTTAATATAAAATTTTACTTTAAAATATAAATTTTAATATTAAAATTTATTAAAAAAATAAATATTAGTTTATTTAAAATACTCAAATAATTGTTAATAATTAAAATTTTTAATATTAGAATATATTTAAGAATTTGAAAATACAACTATTAATATTTTTTTTACATTAATATTGATCCTTTACCATTAGATATAAAAATGGCAATTATAAGAGATAACATAAAAGCAAAAATCATTAGTGGACTATAATTTAGTCCATAATTAGAATATAAACATGTAAATTAACCTTGTGGTAGATCTTTTAATTGTTTATTATTTAATGTGTGTTTTACATTATCATTTTTCAACATCTTACTTTAATTACATTCAACATATATATTGTACAACAAACATGATGAATTAAAGTGGTCTACAGCTAATGCAAATGATAAATGCACCAAAAATATATTATACTAGTCATCTACTACAATAAAATCTCAATGCAATTCAAGAAATGGAATATATATTACTTATTGTGATTTAGGTAGTAGAAATATGAGCTAAAACATGATCTTACTTCTTCTCAATTGAAAGATTTTCCACAATTGGTAACTATTTTGGTATATCAACTTAACATTTGACAACTTTAGTCTTAGCCTGTTATTTTTTATAAGGTTTATCATCAAAGTAAGCTCATCTAATACGTCTTTGAATTCATCTTCATTGCCATTTTTTCACTAAATACATGTATCAATTGTTTAAAAAAGTCAACCATATCTTTCATTGAAGCAACCATTGATTACTCTTTTCTCTAATTTTTTATCTTTTGGGATTATGTACTAGTAAAATTTGAACATTGTTCTTTTCTTTTTGAGTTATAGTTTGATTCATCTAGATGACAGAATTATCAAAACTCATAAAATGTAAAATCAACTGCATTTGCTTTTTCTACTCATGACCTCATCAATATTCATAGTAGTTTTAGTTATATGACCACTTGTCTTTAGCACACAAATCCATTATATAATTCCAATTTAAAATTGCTTTGAATTGAAAATGTCTATCCTGTAACTTGAAAACAACAATAAATAAGTCAATGATAATATGAATAACTACAAATTTATAAAAATACAAAAAAATTATTTATATTAACATAGTCATTCCATATATCTTCATCACCAACTATAATAATGTGTTTGATGTTGTAACATTCTTATTTTTAAATTTTAAATAATTATATTATTTATTTTATCTTTATTTTAAAAATAAGAATTAAAAAATCTTAAAATTTAACTCCAGTTATTAAATTTATATTCTAAAAATATTTCATATTCTATTTAATAAAGTCTAAATATTAAGGATGTATTTGTTTCTACCCATGAAAACTCACCCACGAAAGACAGGCAAGTGAAGTAACGACGTCTAAAATCCGAAAAATGAAAAAAAAAAAAAAATCTCCTTTACACTTTTCAGTCTAAAAAATGAAGAAATGAAAGGAAATTTTGAATTTATAATTAAATAAAAGAATGAATTCGATTGTAATTAAATAAAATATAATAAAAATATTAATTCTTTTATTTTAAAATAATAAATAATTAAAATATATATATAATAAATTAAAAATGTTAAAATAATTAATAGAATAAAATAAGTATTTTGTTAACATGTATGTTTTATGTTAAATATATAAATAAATAAATTTAACAAAATTAATAAAATTATAAAATAATAAAAAAAATATTAATAAAAAAAATAAAAATATTAATAATAAATTTATAAAATAATAATAAAAATAAGATAATTATAAAATAAAATATTAATAATATTAATATTAAAACTAAAAATAATTATTAAAATCATAAATAATAATTACAATAATAAAAATAAAATAAAATAATAAAATAATAATAAAATTAAAATAAAAGTAATAATATTAGCAATAATAATTTATTTTTAAATTTATTTTTATTTTATAAATTAATTTAATTTAATTTCATCTATTTAATAATTTATTTTATTAATTATACCCATCAATATCATTATTTAATCTAAATATATATATTTTTTCTACACACTTTCATTTTGAATTGACTTCTTCAAATTCAAACAAATTCTATATCAAATAGTTTTTAAGAAATATTGTGAATAATAATAATAATAAATAAAAAGAAAAAAATTTATAAAAAATAGTGATTAAAATTAAAAATATATTTAAAAAAATGTCCTAATATAAAAAAGAAGAAATAATAATAAAAAAATAAAAATATATACCGTGATAAGATTACATTAATGAATGTAACCATGACTTTAAAAATTAAAATAATAAAAATAAGGATAACAAAGAAAGAGAGAGTTTGCACAATGTTGTAACAAAATTTAAATCTTCAAAAATACTTATAACTCTAATCATAGTGTGTTAAATCATTAAAGTGAGGAAGGATTCCTGCTAAATAATTTTTGAATTAATCTTAATAAATTTATTATATTGACATTTTATTTATGTATATGTTATTTTATTTTTTTCTGCTTTTTTTATATTTCTATTGTTTAATTTAATCACCGTCTATCCTTGATTCTCTTTATGTATTTGTATGTATCTCATTTAATTTATACATAATATTGTTTTGTTTATTCATATTTTTATTTTTTATTTTATTTTCAGTTATATATTTGTTTATTAATTTATAATTATGTCATTTAATATTCAGTTATGTATATTTATTGTTTATTTATCTATATTTATATCATTTAATTTATTTCTAGTTATACCTTAATTCTCTTTAATAATTTATGATTAGTTGTTTAATTTATCTCAGAGTTATATATTTATTTTTTTTATTAAATTGATAATTATATCTAGTTAGATACTCATCCTTTTTATTCAATTAATGATTATGTTATTTAATTTATCTTCATTTACACTAATTTTCTTTATTAATTTATATATTTATTATTTTATTTGTCTGTGATAAAATAAAATTAGATATAAGAAACATACTTATATGTTTCATTATTATTTTTATATTTTTATATTTGTTTGAATGATATATATAAAAGTTATTGGTTAAGAGAAATATGACTATTTTAATATATATAAAAGATCAGGTTTTATCAATCTTAATTATCAAAGTTTCCAATGTTAAGTGAAATATATTAATGTGTTATTAATTTTACTAAAATTAAGACGTCAATTAATAATTTTTTTATTTATATGATATAAAGTTTCTTTTTAGACTGTGTTTAAACAATGTTATTTTTTTTTCTTCTTTAATCAACACCTAATCTCAACTAACATTTACTAAAATATATAACTTATGTTTTCAAATGATTACGTATTATTTAACATTAAAATGTTTTTTAGTTGATGATAACTAAAATATCTTATAAAAAATTCAAATAATCTTATTTAAATAAATTTTTAAAATAAAATAAAATTCAAATTTATTACATTTTAATTTCTTTATAAAATTACTTATCTAAATACACTCTTAATTTTTGGTAGGCGTGACAATGATTTTTCACAAGAAACTATGGTACTCAAGTTAACTAATATTATCACAGGTGATAAAAGTAATGTAATTATATATTAAAAATTCAATATTAAGTATATGTTTAGTTACAAGAAATCATCTTTAAAATACAATCTAATAGTCCACAACCCGCAAATTGTTTGAGTTCAAACCACGACGATTAAGCTACAACAATCATGCATCACTTAATTCATACTAAATTATTTTGATAAAAAAATAAGAAAGATATATACAAAAAAAATACATAAATATTGAAATTAATTATTTTTATCTCTCTACCTATATACTTAAAAAGAATACTTACTTTTCATCTATTTATTTAGTTATGCAGTCAAGTTTTTCGTTTTCTTAAGGATAATTACTTGGTCCAACTAGTCTGACATATAACACTAAAACACAAAAGCACTTCAGTCAACGCAACTACCGTGATTATTTCTCAAGAAACTTTTTATAATCCGGCCAAACAAACTTTTGATGTATACATTAACACATACTTTTCCAATAAGGTTGTGTCTTGCATGACACCCTATGCCAAATGGATTTCTTCCAAACAAGTCCTTAAGGCCTTAACTGGCGCCAATTCGGATAGTAAAGCAACAAAAACAAAACAATCAAAAGCACGTTTTCAACCCAATTTTTTTCATTTCATTTGATTATGACCAATTCAGCCTTCGAGACATGAACATAATAGTCCCTCCCTTACGTTTTATATAATTTTTAAAGAATGTATATAAAGATAAAGAAACATAACATTTTTTTATTTTTTAATTTTATTTCTACATTCTATATATATTATAGTAAAATTAAAATAATAAATAAATAAAATCCATATTATAGTAAAATTAAAATAATAAATAAATAAAATCCATTTTTTGAACAATGAAAAATGACTAGTAATGCAAGTGCGGGGAAGTGAAGGGTGGAAGAGAAAATGAATAGTCTTGGCTCGCTGGCTCACAGAGCCGAGCAAGTGGAAACGATGCGTTTTTGCCACGTCATAGCATCATGCTTTGTGTTAATTTTTTTTTTCTTTGGAAATGAAATTGTTCATTTTTAAGCCTTTTATTTTCCCTTCCCTTCCTTTCTTTCTTTGTCTGTATCAACGAAAACCAACAATGGAATATTTGCAGGACGTCGGGATCCGTGTTTCTTGATCACACAGAACAATCCAATTCAGCGAGCCTCCACATTTTCGCGCGTGAACCTCATCGCCATTTTTCCTTCTCCACTGTAAATTATCGATTCCGATTTGCAATTCAGCCAAATTCTACTTTTCGCCAATTTATTTCTCCCTCATTGCCGTGTTTTGATCGGTTTAATTGATTCTCTTGTCGCGTTTCTCTTTATATGTGCTTGAGCAACGACGAAACGTTCGAAGTTATTTATTATTTATCTGTGTTTTCTCATTCGTGGCGAGTGGTGTTGATATAGTTGTTTCGTTACTCTGCTTGTTCTGTATGCATTGCGATCTTGATTGTAGCCACATAGGTTTTTCTGTTAATTTGCATGAAAATGTTGGATTAATTGTGAAATATGGAAATTGCCGTTAATGTTTTGAGTTATTTGCTTATTAATTAACGCGCGTTTGTTTTGTTTCCTTATTTAGGATTGCATTTAATTACGCGGAATGGAGGTTTAAAGTTGCAAAGAACGTGTTGCTATTGTTGTTGTTGCTCTTCTTCTTATAATTGTTGTTGTGGTGTGGTAGAGGTATTTGGAATTTGAGGATTGAGTGGGAGCGAGAGAAATGGCTGCCAGGAGTGAACACCACCAAACGGTTCCTCTTTCGGTGCTCCTGAAGCGTGAATTGGCTCATGAGAAAATTGAGAATCCTGAGATTGTTCATGGTCAAGCTGGCCAAAGCAAGAAAGGGGAGGATTTAACACTGATCAAAACAGAATGCCAAAGGATGGTAGGGGATGGGGTCTCTACATATTCAGTTTTTGGGGTATGTTTCACGCGGCCTTCCTTTCCAGATTGAATGACATGTTTTTTTATGTAGGATTTGAGGGTTGAAACTTGTCGCTAGATTTTAATGTGATATGTATTTTACGTTATCATTGTATTGCACGGGACATTATGAACGAGAGAATCCTAATAATTTTAGGCTTCTGGACTGTGACTCCTTTTCGTAAATTTACTTAGAATCCAATCTGTTGTTTTTATTCTTATATTTGATCTACTTGAGTTCATGGCTGAATTAGACTGTGGAAAGACTTTAGCAAGTTACATATTATTGATTTTATTGCTATTTTGATGTGAATAGACTAATACATTTTCAAGTTGTTTTTGCCTCAGTTTTCATTTTATTTCGAAGATTTGGTTTTGTGCAGTGATTTTAGTTGGATCACAGGAAGGACTATAGCTACCCTCTGAGCTTATAACTCTTTGCACTATTATTTATTTATTGTTATTGTTCTTTTCTTTAGTTTTCCGTGGTTTCATTTTCTGAAGTAGAGGTTTTACAGATGTTTGATGGACACAATGGATCTGCTGCTGCTATTTATACTAAGGAGAATCTTCTAAATAACGTTTTAAGCGCGATTCCTCCGGATCTTAACAGAGATGAGTGGATAGCAGCATTGCCCAGGGCTTTAGTTGCTGGCTTTGTAAAAACTGATAAAGATTTTCAAGAGAAAGGTATAAATTGTTAATTCCTTTTTGTGCTTGCTTTGTCCTTTGTTAACTATTTGTTTAAGAGGGAATTCATGTATATCAACTTGAATATCCATGTTACTATCACTAAAAATATTTATACATATTTCTAACTTTTCTGTTTATCCAACGCTTAAAGTTAAAATGTTAAACAATAAATGATAAAGAAAAGCTTTGCAGATGTACGGTGAACATGCTGACCTTATTTTGGAACCTTCGTATAAATTTCATATTTCTAACCTTTATAAGAAGGTTTGCTACTGGCTCGGCTTGAAAACAAAGTTATCATAATCTTGCCCATGATAGGTGCAATTTGTGCAGTTTCATACTTTCCTGATTAAAGCTAGTTAAGTGTGTAGTTACCTTTATGAAAAATATTTACATAATTTCCCCTTTTTGGAATTTTAATGAATTTTGCTTAGCTTCAGCTTGAGATTCTAGAATTGAACATACTGGATTCATTTATTGCTTCTGTAACATCCTTCCTAAGGGGTTTTTCCCCTAGCTCTTTGTTGGGGTGGGGAGTTTAATTTCCTCATGTTGTTAGAGGGGGGTGAATAGGCCATATTGGTAATACTTTTACTTAAGATTGACCATTAGGATTGTCTAATGCATGGTGACTGTTATTAATTTATTTAAATGGACAGTAAGTTGGCTTAGTTAGGAGTTAAGTTACAAATTGCATCACATGACGCACTGCACTTGCTGCAACTATTTGATTTGCATCATACGGCAACATGACTGTGACTACAATTGCACTGCACCCTAGATTTAAAACATTATGCTAGTTGTTTGCATATTTTAGTATTAGGTTGTTGTTAAAGAATATCAATTACAAATAAAAGTTATTAATGTGGAGTACCTGAGCTTGGCTGATGATAGTAGTTATTTATTGTTTGCTACATTTGTTTTTACAGGACAAAAATCTGGAACAACTGTCACCTTTGTGATTATAGAAGGTTGGGTTGTAACAGTTGCATCAGTTGGCGATTCCCGTTGTGTACTTGAATCTTCTGATGGTGAGATTTATTACTTGTCTGCAGATCACAGGCTAGACACGAATGAAGAGGAGTACGTTGTTAATTGAATGTTTTTTCCTTTTCAACAACTATTTGGAATTTCTCTGTTATAACACAGACTTACCCTTCTTTTACTTACATCAGAAGGGTGCGGATCACCTCTAGCGGTGGTGAAGTTGGTCGGCTAAATACAGGGGGAGGTGCAGAGGTACATTCCCTTTTAATCATGAGCCCTTTTAACTTAAGTGGTATTTACCCCATAACAAGCTTCAACTACACTCCCTATGACCACAGAATAAGATAGAGAACGGCTTGGTTTTTATCCGATTCCTTATAATTCTTTTATTTTTGGTACCTCTACTTGCCCTATTACACTACATAAACAGAGATTAAGAAGTAAACTAGACGAATTACATCCTGGAGAACTAAGAGGCGAGGATACATTTGTTGATAACATTGGGTGATAAGACCATATCAACATACAAGCATAGTACTCTTTGCATTTCATTAAAACTTTTACTATCTTTTGGGGACACTGTTGTTTAGATTTTGTACTATACAGGCCATATTTGTTGTCTACCAATGTTCTCTTTGTAAAAAGCGTTTATCATACCATTATGCCTGACTAGATTAACTTTTATTTTAGGTTGGTCCTTTGAGATGTTGGCCCGGTGGCTTGTGTCTCTCACGATCTATTGGAGATATGGATGTTGGTGAATTTATTGTCCCTGTACCGCATGTAAAGCAAGTGAAGGTTAGTCACTACTCTACGTCACTTAAAGCAGTTACTTTTGTTGATTAGTAACTTTTCTCTTGCACACTTTTTGCTTTAAAAGGTTTACATAGTTCCTTTATCTTCTTCTGTTTGATTCTACACGGATTTTTATTTGCTTCATCTCTTAGCAAGTATTTCTGCCATCTGCATGATGATGGTTCAGGATATTGTGTGAATCAAATTATTAGATTCTTTTGTTGTGAATTTATTTTTTGTGTCCATGTAATCCATTAGCCTCATTTTTAAAATGAAGAATTTAATTTCTTCCTTTTTCTCCCCCATGTTTTTTCTTTATTTAGTTGTCCACTGCTGGAGGACGGCTTGTTATCTGCAGTGATGGTGTTTGGGATTCTCTACCTGCAGAAGTAGCCTTTGATTGTTGTCGTGGAATGTCACCTGATGCCGCAGCACCACATATAGTTAAAGTGAGATTAATGTACAAATTTTGAATCATTTTGTTTCCGGGGGCTGTTTTCATGTTTGGTGTGATAGTAATCATCTTGACTCAAACATCATAACTCTTTGCAGATTTGCTTAGCTTCTCTTGATAACTTTTATATGGTGCCAGTACTTATGTTTTTGTCCCGTTTGTACCCTGTCTAACTTTTATATGGTGCCAGTACTTATGTTTTTGTCCCGTTTGTACCCTGTCTCTTTCTATCTTTAGGAAGCTGTACAAGCAAAGGGACTTAGAGATGATACAACCTGCATCGTTGTTGATATATTACCTCAGGAGAAGCCACCTGTTTCTGCACCACAAACAAAGAAGCCAGTAAAGGGAATGCTCAAGTCCATGTTTCGTAAAAAGTCTTCTGAATCATCTTCTTGTAATGACAAAGATTACGTTGAGCCAGATGTTGTAGAGGAATTGTATGAAGAAGGATCTGCCATGCTTTCTGAGAGGTCTACTTTTGTAACAACTCGTCAGTTAATCACTTGCTCTCTATTTTTTTCTCCTGACAGTATAATGTTTGTCTAAATTGCAGGTTCGATACTAAATATCCAGTCTGCAACATGTTTAAGTTGTTTATGTGTGCAGTCTGTCAAGTAGAGATAAAACCTGGAGAGGGCATTTCAATACATGAGGGTGCACCCAACTCAGGAAAATTTCGTCCCTGGGACGGACCTTTCCTGTGCTCAAGTTGTCAAGAGAAGAAAGAAGCCATGGAAGGGAAAAGATCATCAGGTGTTTTGATAACCCTTCGTGGTTGCCCATCTTCCTTTGATAGATGTGTCCATAATATAACCCGATAATTTTTATTCTGATTTTCAGGTAGACTTAGCAGTGGAAGTGACGACTGAACTCTCATGTATATTTGCATTTTGAGAGTGATAAAAATTGTTAATATGATGGCAAGGTCAAACATCCAAGCAACAAAGATTCCCTTCTATTATCACAGGGGCTTTATGGATATAATTTGGAATTCCAAATGAAAATGCATATGAAAACCAATTGCATCCCGTAAGAAGATTCTTGACTTGGAAGTATGAAATAGCTACAACCAAGTGTTGTGTTAAATGTGGCAGTGCACACCAAGCTGTCCGAGGTAATGCATTCTTTTTTGTATCGTTTTTTTGGGATCCGATCATTTGTATACGGATCTATTGGAATCACTATTGACCATTAATGAAAGCGGCCTTTGTTATTGTAATGTAATATAGGAAGTTTAATTAGAATTCATGGAATCAATTTACTATAGGGTAGATGTGTGTTTAAGCCTATTAAATGATTTGTTCCTTCATCATTCGATTTTGGCATTTCCTTTTGCCATACCAACCTTAGGTCTTTTGTAACAGATTGTGTTAGCTAGAAGTATCCCTTGCCTTCTTCAATCCCCCTACCCCTCTCTCCTAAAGTCTCCCAGAAAAAAAAAAGAGGGAACAAAAACACATTAGTACATTACACATTTACCCCACCCCCCCTGTTTTTCTTTTCACAGATGTATGAGCATCACTGGACGCATTTGAACTTACCTCTGTCAAAATAACTATTGTAAAATACACCCTACCCTTGAAAAATGTTGAACCTTTTCCCTAATAGATGCTCTAATGTTTTTACTACTATTATGTGCTTTTACGACAATTATTTTTTGGAGCAATTAGACTAGAATCCAAGACCAAAATCCAAAAAATAAGAGCAATTTGTTTACTGTTATTCTATCGCGTGGATGACACTCTAAATGGAAATTTAGGAATTACTTTCTCTGCTAATCTAATTAATAACAGAAGAATAACACTAATTCATACAAGAATTATCATAAGTAAATTACATTGACATCTAGAAGTTTGCTTGAACAACACTAACACTCTGTTTTGTTTAACTTAAAAATATTTTCTTAGTTTTAAAAATATACTATCACAATGTTTTACACTGCCTTGTCCATTTACTCTTTTTTAGTTTTAAAACTATTACACTTATGCACCTAAGACAAAGACATGTAAATGAGATATGTAAGCATATTTTGAGGTTTGTTTAAGTAATTTCCTTGTAATTTACTCAGTTATTAAATAAAAGCTGCGATCTAAGAGGTAACTATAGATACCGATATTAAATTTAAAAGGACTACATGATAATGACTCACGAGTTTGGACATGATCATTCATCAAGGCAACTAACTAAAACACCATCTATAAAGAATATTGACTCTACCTATTGAGTTTTGATATTGGAAGAAAATGTATATGCAAAGTGTTCACATCGTGCAAAAGCTATTTGTCAAAAAGACATTTATTTAGAAAACCAATCGAGAATTTGATATTGATGGAAAAATCAATTTAACTTGTTATGGTTATTGATTTGCTATATGTGCAAGGAATGAAGAAATCATGAAAAAATTTGTTGCTTTTTGACGATCAATCTTTTCACTAGTTAGTCCCTGTAGTTTTATCAATTTTTTTTTAATTTAGTCCTTATAGTTTGAAACGTTTTAAGGAAGTTTTCAACTTTATCAATTAAATCATTCAAAATTAATACAGGGTGACTGAATTCTTAGTTCTGTTCTTGAAGAGCTGGCTGTCTTTGGCTAATGTTCTTATAGAAGTAGAGGAACTTGAAACTCAAGAACCTCATTTGATGTTACTTAGAAAGTTTCTGCGTTGAAAATTTTCAATAATGTTTTTATCAATTTTTCAAGTTTTTGTCTATCGGATTATTTTCCTCTTTGCTTTTCCAAGAGGGGCCTTTGGATGCCGATGTTATTGAATCCAATTATATACTTTTTTGGATTTTCTAAAATTATGAAGGAAAAGTTTGATGCACGACGAGTTCTTCCTGCACCCTAATACATTTTTCCTGTATCCTAATAAAAAATTTAAATATCACAATTGTCCTTATATAAGAATCGGATAATACTCTATCTGGTTGTCATTTGAAAAAAAATTGACAACCGGATGAGCAGGTCATCCGGTTGTCATTTGAAAAAAAATGATAACCGGATTTTTCAAATGACAATCGGATGGGGGTATCATCCGATTGTCAATTTTTTTTCAAATAACAACCGGATGGAGGTGTCATCTGATTCTCATATAAGAACAATTGTGATATTTAAATTTTTTATTAGGGTGCAGAAAGAATGTATTAAGATGCAGGAAGAACTCGTCTTTATGTACATGTGACGGCCGAACAAGAGTTTCGATCAAATTCAGTACAAATCGAAACAATCATAGTAGAAAAATTAAAAAAAAAATCTAACTTTCTATACCTCACAAATATGTCATGTATTTTTAAAATAGGCTTTTCAAAATGCAAAAGGTATGTTATGAAATTTTGAAATAAATAAAAGGTACCTAAAAGATTTGTGTGATAGTACACAAAACACTCTAAAATAAAAATAGAAAACAAAAAGGTATATTTTTATTCATTAAATTGGATTAACTTTGAATGTTATTAAACATTGATTCAATTTATATTGTGGTTTGGATGAAAATATGAATAAAATATTTTAATCGAAAGTAAGTACGATCTGTAAGTTTTTTTTAGATTAAACAATATTCTACGATTTTCAATGTAGATAATGATTTTTCTTTGATTTAATAAATTTAATAAAAATAATTAATTTCAGTACTTAATTTGTGTACTTAATTAGCTACTATAAGATTAAAATTTGTATTTATTATTATTATCATCATTATTTTGAGTAGATATGGGTGAAATTTGACTATTTTCTACTTAATTTTTTTATAATAAAAATTTTAGAAATTAGAAAAAAATAACGGATTAAACGAAAATTAAAGTAATCATGCAAAATGATAAAGATTAATCGAAATAAAATAATAATAATAAAGGGAAATAACAATGGAAAACGTTCTTCTAGTAATATTTTTGTAATTTCTTATTTCGATAAATGCTAAAGAAGTTTCGATGAGTTGAAGAGTCAAAAAAGTTTAATGAAGTAATATGGAAGTAAGGAACTTTTGAGAGTGAAAAGTGATATCAACTCATTATAAAAGAGTCTAAGCTAAGAAAAACTTAAAAATAAGTAGAATGACAAAAAATTTGGCAGCATTTCATTATTAATTTCAAATTAATTTTATATATAATGAACACTTCTATTTATAAAGTCTTGGACGTCCTAACTTGTATAAGAAGTTTCATAAAAACTCTCAACTCGTTGCAAGGAGGTAGCTTGTGGAGCAAGCTTCAAAATTAGATGATGACATGTAGCAAGGAAGTAGATTGCTTCCCAAGCTTCAATCCTCTCAAATGAAAGGTTGTCATGTGATAACTCCGTGGACACTCTAACTTTCATGTGGCTCATGCTCTTATGTGGATTGAATGACTTGGTGTCAATGTTGCTTTAAGTCGATGTCTAACATTTTTATGGGCTTGAAAATCCAAAATTTTACACCACATGATCCAAAATACAAAGTCTAAATCTATTCTATTCTATTTGACCCAAGTTATTTTAAACTATTATAAACAATTTATACATTTAGAAGACTTCTCATTAATGCTCCATACTCTCTAAAGTGATTTTTTAAGAATTAGACTTGACTCAAATAAAAAATTAGAAGTTCAATCTTCTTAAAAAGCTTGATCCACTATCTAATTCTTTATTCTTAGTCAAGCTTGATCCACTCTCTACTTCTTTATTCTCTTTATTCTTATAACTAGAAGATATTTCATCTAACAATATATTTAGTCGAGAATAATGTATTGAATCTAATAAAATTTAAAAAACAAAAATGAGTTACATAAATTTTAATTAACATGAAAAGAACTTGAAAATATTTAAATGACGCAAAATTAAATTAATGATTCTGAAAAGGTAAATGTACGAAAATGTAAACTTAGATCTAAATGAAATAAAAACAAGATAGGTAAATGCCTTCAAAAGATATTTGATAGAAGAATTAAAATGGTAATAATATATAATTTTTCCATTAGTCATAATAATAGACGTTATGAAAGTATATCCTTTCACACCGCGTTATCCATAAATGCTTCTATTTATGAGTATCAGTCAATGGTTATTAATCCTAAGAGTTACATGATATGACACGCAAGACAGTATCATTGTCTAAGTATTCTGATTTTTTCACACATGTTCAATATTTGTTTGTTCTTCTATCATTTCATCAACTGTAAGATGACTTTTGAGCAAGTGTATTGAACACATCTTTATCAGTGCCACCTCTGTATACTTCACTTCATAGTTCAATTTGGAATAATAAATATGTTACTTTTATTTTATATTTATCTAGGATCATATTTAGAGGTATCGCCATAGTCCAAATTCAAAACACTACTCTCTCTTAAAAAAAAAAAAGTTAAGTTTCATTTATTTTTTTATCTATAATTTAAATCTTTTACTTTTGAAAATTTACAGATTTAGTTATTTGATTTTCAATTTTGCAGACCTTTTCTTTTAACTTAATTAAATAATAAATATAGCAAACTCATTTGAAATTTAATCAATTAAAACGTAAATTGAGAGATATAAACATATATAAGAACTAATATGATACTTGTTGCGGGCACTGAATCAAAATTGAGGAAATAAAAGATGTTATAGTGAATAAAAATTGAGGAGACCGAACATGTAAGAGTGAAATTTGATTTTTTTCAAATGTTTTCTCCATATGAGATTTGATGGAACTATTAATTATTTTTTTGAGTGTAGTTTTTATCGTTAAAATATATATCGAATTAAAATATATAATTATAAAAGTAAAAATATTGAGATAAAAAATAATGAGATGTGTCAATAAAGATAAATATAAAATCCTTTATTTTGATAAAATAGAAGAAGAATGAAAAGAAATTATTGTTTGAACACTCAAAAAGATGGTTATATGTTCCAAGGAGTTAGTTATTTAAATCAAAGTACAAGTTTTACTAAATTTGAAGGTTGCAATTGTAAATTAGGTCTCTTTTTTGCAAATAATATATAGCAAACATGTTGGAATTTTTTTTTAAGAAGTTGTATTTTGTAACGCCTAAAATGAAAATGACAAATGGAATAATAACATTTATATTCTTGTTTGGTGATTTCCTTTATGAATTATTGAAGTGCTTGATATTTTCTTGATAAACTTCTCAAGGAATTAACATTCATTCTCATTATTTTGATTCTTCAAATATTGATTAAGTGTTTATTTGACTTTTTATTATTCTTAACTTTAAATTTCAAAGTTTTCCTTAAAACTTTTGAATCATCTTTCAAGAACTTTTAGTTAATTCTAAACTTTTAACACGAATTCTAGTGTTTTAAATTTATTTTCCAATGTTTATCGATTAGTTGTTTTAAGATATAGTTTGTAGCTTGTGCAAAGTTTCTCTAATTCAAAATCATAAGACCTAAAAAATATGTATAAATTATATGTTAAGGTTTTTAATCTTGAAAATCAAATACTTTTAAAAGTGAGCATTAAGATATGTTTTTAATAATTTAATGTTTATATTGATTTTTTATTTTATTTAAATATATTATATTTTTTCACTCACAATTTGAAAATATTTAAGGTTGCTAGTCCAAAAAAATTCCCTAAATTGTATTTGTTTTTTTTTTGGATAAAATCTTAAAGTTAAACTTTCGTCCAAAACAATACTAACAATTTTCTAAAATCTAAGACTAAACAATACAAAATAGCAAAATAGTATTAAGAAAGCTGTGAATAGAAAACCAAATAATAATTTAAAAAATGTGAAGGAAAAAAATCACCATTTCATTAATATAAAGAAAATGAAGGAATAGTTTTCATTGTAAAGTATTTAGCTTGAAGACATGAAGGTAAAGTAGTACTATTTGTCTTATGTTTCCATTTTTCTCACTCTTGAAAAAGAGAGTTAGAATATGGATTTGAGGGTGTGGAAACAAATAATGGGTCCATGATTAAGATGTTGACCTAAACCATTCATACAAAATTCTTCTTATGTTTGGTTGATGGACCCTCTTAACCCTATACACGTGTGTCTAGGCCCACAATGCACCACCTAAGTCTTCTTCTTCTTCTCTTTCACTTTCTGCATTTTCATTTTCTTATTTTTCCCTATCTTTCTGTGAACTTCCCAGTCAATGTAGGGCCATAGCCACACGGACACACAAATTTCACCCTCATTCACATGCCTACTCTTTCATAAACTATTAATAAAAGGCCAAAACTACTAACGAAATTCAATATAAAATAACAATAATAATAATTATTAGTCTCTCTTGTTATTACAAATTATAATTTCAAATGAAAACTATTTGATTCTAAAAGTTTGGTGTCTTTATATGAGGAGTTATTTCGTCTTTGATGACACTTAAATGGCATATCCAGATACATATTATCACTGTTAGCAGAAAGTAAGATCTCTCTTTCATAAACTTTTACTTTTTCATGTACAAATAAGATACTTTTTTTCTCTCATTGACTTGAGTGTCTAAGAGTCTTCTGCAAATTCTAACGAGAAGGACGACCTGATAGCATCTCAGAAAGACATTATCAAGTCGGTTCAGGTAAAAGGACGACCTGATATCATCTCAGAAAGACGTTATCAAATCGGTTCGGATAAGAACAATATCTAATTATAAAACCAAATCCAAACCTTTGTTTAGTAAAGATTTATTAAATATTATAAATAACTGACAAAGGATGTATTGTTTATATACTATTTTTTCATATTTTTATAGTCTACATATTATAACAATAGGAGAATAAATAAACTTTGAATTATTTAGAAAATTAACTAACTCGTTGAACGGAGGAGAATTTAATTATTTAAGAATATTTCTTTTAATCATATTCAACCTCATAAGTTAACATTTATACTTTTATTAAAGATTCTAGATCGATTATATGTATTATTATACCTTCGTACACTTCGTTTATCATCCTTGCTTTCATGCTTTCACATTTCTCACCACAAGTTTCCACGTGTTGGTTGCTTTTTCTCCTTTTCCTTTTAGTTTTTTTTTTATTTGTAAAAAAAAAAAGCTTTCTAAAATACTTGGTAGACTATTTCGAACACACATTTTATGACTGAATTTTGTTTCTTCCAGATTTGTTGATTCTAGTTTCAGATGCATTACAATTTTTACATTCATGCCTTCATATTTTTCTTGATGTGTTCTGTTACAAATTATTGTTTAAATTCCTTTAAAAAGATATACTAATTTGTATATAAACTTCATTTCACAAATTAATTTTATAATATTAAATCAAACTTAAAGTCCGCTTTTTTAATAATTTTGTAAAATTTCTTATTACAATATATTGAAATGATATAAAATATAAGACTTTATATTTTAAATAAAACTTTAACTCATAATAATAAAAATATTTTTATATCATGAAAACATTAATGAAATATTAATTAAAATGTGGGTATTATAAGATCTTTTAATAAAATAAAAATTAAAAAAAATCTTAAAAAGCAATATTATATAATAAAAATCCCAAAAGATAAATTAAAGTTTTACATAATTAGTGTTAATGACCTAAGTAATCTTTATCCTATAAAAACAAAAATTGTGTTACATTATTCGAAAATTAGCATCAATTTAATTTACATAAATTCAATCATTTATCTAAATAAATAAACAATTTAGACTATTGTCACCCTTTCAAATCTAAGTAGTCAAACTATAGTGTAAAACATCATTCCATTAGGATAAATATGTATGGTTAGTATTCAACCTAATTTCAATGTTTCTTCCTCATATAGAGGATACAAAAAAATGTGAAACTCAATGAATCAATATTCACGTGGTGATGATCTCATTCTCGTTTGCAACTCTTTATATGATTCTCCAACATTAATTATGGGGTCAACGTGTGTCTCTGCTTTTTATATTTCCAAGAACACCAATAGTAACACTATTTGTATCTCACTTGCTTCATTGCATGTAACTACACCTAAAAAAATGTAACTAATAAGAGCTTATTATAAGTGTCATAGTGCAATTTTATGAGTGATGAAAATGAAAGAAAATGATAGGAATAGAATCTCGAATTGCAAAGGAAAAGGGCCATTCACTACTTTACATAAAATGAAGATTAGAATTTGGAGAGTTGTGTTTGTTTGGTTACTCCTTTTTTGACTCTTTGTTAGGCCATTGTTATGTGAACACCAAACACGTTTGAGTGCACGTGGGGAACTCAATCACAAGTACCAAACTATGTCACTCACACACAACCAATAAATATATATTTATTAAAGTTAAAGTTAAAGTTTTTCCATCCAAAATAAATTAATAATCCCAACCATTCTAAATTTTTTATTCAAATGGATTCATGAAGATGTATCATTTAGATCCTTAATCACTCGTAATTTTTTTTTGTCCATTATGTATATATCTATATATTATTTTTAGGTTCTATCTTTATCTCTCCATAAGAGTCCAAAAATAAATTTGCTATTTTCAAAGATTCCTTTTCAATGAGTCGGTGCTATTTTCAAACTCTTCGTGTAAACGCACATCAATCTTTCTTTTTCAGGAGAGTCACTCACATGAACAATTATTTCAAATACTTTAAAAGCTTATATTTGCATCCATGCCAACAAATATAATAGGATTTTGTTAATTCTTTGTTTTTAACTTTCTTACAACTAGAAACATACATTGTTAACTAAAACACCTTGAAAGCACTAGTGTTAAGTTAAAAACAATTTAACTTAATCTTATTTATGATTATTTACTTTATGATAAATTAGAAAATTTTCAACTTGTAGACTGTTTGTGGGTTAGATAAACTTATTTATTGCAGTATAGTAAAAATAAAACAATTTGTTATAAGCTAACTCAACCAGCCTATTTATTATAGTTTAAAAATGTTATTGAGTTAATCAAGGAGGTTTTAAATTTATTTATAAAAATTAGGTTACGGATTAATCTACCTTTAATTAGCTCAAACTTATTTATGTCTGTTAGTTAAGTAAGTTAAATTCATTTTAATCTATTACACATTTTTTTTCAGCTTAATCTCATTCAATCTTCTAGTGAATCAGAATGACTCACAAGTGTGAATTTATTTTAACACCTATAAAAGATTATTATAAAAAATATTATTTGAAATACATATAACATTTTTATTGGAAGATATTAGGGTAAGAGTAAGTTGAAATACTATATTTTCTTTATGTTTTTTATCTTATTATTTGCAAAAGTTTAAAAACATTAATTTTAAAAATTATCATTAAAGTAAATGATGTGATGCTACTATTGTATAGATGTTATATTTTGAAAGAGGGTAACCGAGACAATTATGAGTCTCTCAGAATTAAATTAAATATTCATTTTAATAATTTTAATATCTGAGTGAATTTTTATACAGAATGAATATATCTTGTGATGTCTTAAAACCATGAAAGTAAGTTAAATGTACTGCGGATAAATAATGAAAAGAAATATTAAAAATTTATTATAGTGTTTTGTTTCGTTTCATTATTAAAATTATAATATTAACGTAAGTTGTCATATTTTGTTTACATAGTTTTCTACGTTGAAACTAATTAATATTAGTCAACAAAGGTAGTTAGATTATGTTTATGCTAATCTTAAAAAAACCTGTGTTTGAATAATCTAACCTATGACTTATTCATCATGCACACATTTACATGAATAAAATAACCATAACATTTATTTTCATTTTATAGGGCTGCGCTGCCGAATACATAGATTAGTGAACAATAAATTATCACTCTCAATTAATGATCTTAATTATTTGGTTTGAATTCAAATAGACAAGTTAAATCTAACAGAACTTCATATATTCCTATTTTATGAATACTGCTAATTAATTAAAAAATTAAGCATGATAATTAAAATCAACATTAATGGATAAATTATAAATTTTTTTTAATCCCCGAATATAGTATCAAAATATATGTTATTTCGTAACTAAGATTTCACAAACTTTAACGTGTTTAGTTGCTGGATGTTTTATCAGTTCTTATATATTTACTTTTGAAATTAATAGAATGTTTTATTTCTATTAATATGTCGAAAAAGGTAAATTAAAATATTTTATTTGAATGAAAGAACACCATAACTTTCCCCAAACTGGATTTTTAGTCACTGCACATGATCCCATGTTTTTATATTGATGGTAATTCTGGTAAAGGTGTATACTTTGTAAAATTTTCCAAATAATTTAAGGAAATATAATTTTTTTGAATTATACTTACTGAAATGCATAAAAACAATAAATAAATTAGTTATTAAATAATAAAAAATTTTAAAAATAAGTGCCAAAATCTAGACCATGAAATTAATCTAGGAACGTTTGTTTCACATATCATTTTGTATTTCTAGGAATATATCCAAGAATTATATTCCCATAAACATGTTTGGTGGTATTTAATGATTATAGAAATTATTTTTTAAAATTTAAATTAAAAGAAAGAAAGAAAGAAAAGGCTAATGGAAATAAATAATTTATTACAAACAATAATTTTCATTCCCATAAAAATATCATATACCTATCCATTCTTATTCGAATTGAAACATTTTAAAATATGAAGAGGTTATTTTTGCGAGAATAAAGATGCAAAAAGAAAAAGAAATAATTTCTTTATAACCACGTTCCGAATAAAGAAAAAAAGAACGTAAGAAACAATAAAATAAAACAAAAAGTAGCTGCGCTTTTTTCTGAATAAAACACTAAATGCAAATACTTAAAAGGTATATAACATAAACAAAAACTCATATTATATACTTTTATTTGATAAATTACCAATTACGTTTTCGAATACATAAATCGATCACTATTAATCTATGAAATAATGGGAATTTTGATTTAAGACAAGAATATCTAAAAAATTCGATAATTATATTTTTCTATTTTGTGTGACCATTTTATGAATTGAAATTTAGTTTAACGCTAAATTATGCGTTTTGAGGATCAATTTAATATTATATTACAAGGTTGATATAATAATTTATACATTTAATAATTTATATATTAAATCAAAACTTAGGTTTCTTTAGGAGCTAAATTGTTATACACTATTCTAGTTATTTTTTTTATATTACATGGGTATTTCTATTACAAGAACTATAGGTTTAAGACCTAAATTTCATATAACTCTTCCATTAAAATGTATTGACATAATATAAAATTTAAAGTTCAGATATTAAACAAGACTAGGAATCAATCATAAGAATAAGAAATTATTATTTTTTTAAATATTTTAAAATAATGTTATTAAAATAAATTTTTATAAATCTTTAGAAATTTTATAAAGTGAAAAAATGTGTGATGTGAAACGCAGCGTGGGCAATCCCATCACGTTCTGGTGGCTAAATTTGGCTGTTTGTGACCTTATTTCCCAAACCCTTTCTATAGACACCACTCACCACTCATTTTCCACACCAAGCTCCAACACACAACAACAAAAAATGTTCTATCCTTTAACATAACATAATCACAATTCTAATCAATAACACCCAACTTTTGTAGCACAAAACAAAATAATCACACTTTTCCATCAACTAATCAAGCCAAACTAAGATTTAAATTACTATTAGAAAGATATTTATATTTGATGTTGAGCATCAAAACCTTCAAAAGAGAATACGTGCGGAGAAAAACTTGGTCTCATCATGCGTGCATCATGTGTAGGGACACAAAAACACAGGTAAATATGTGCTGTAAGAACGTGAGAATCTGGTTTTATGGTATGTGAGATACCAAAGATGGTTAGTTTTTGTCAAAGGAAAGTTACTCTAAAGACCAAATGCTGTTTGACAAAAGTCCCTCTCTTTCTTTTCCTCCTTTTTGATTCCTTTATACCCCTCTAAAGGTTTGTTTGACACTCACACAAACAAGATTACAAAGCTTTTTCAATTCTCTTGCTACCAAAAAGAAAGACTAAACACCAAGAATTTCAGATATTGCATCAAATCTTGGTAGCCTTCAAGGCAACCTCACTGATATGGAGACTCATCATCAGCACCAAAAGAACACAGCAAATAGAGAAGACCAAACTTCATCATCACCACAATCTTCAACACCCTCTTCCCCTTCTCAAGAATTCTCCTTCACAATCTCCCTCCACCACCACAACACATTCCCTGAAGATAACTCCAACGCTCAACCATCTTCTATTGCCCTTGATTTATCTCCTGCTGATGACATTTTCTTCCATGGTCACTTGCTCCCTCTACACCTCCTTTCACACCTCCCTTCATCACCTCGCTCCTCAACCAATTCCATGGACAGCTTCACCCTCCCCATCAGAGAGTTATTAGAAGATCACAACCACCCCATGAAGGATAGTGGCAGCAACAGCACCACCTCAGACAGCAACAACAGCAGCAAAAGAGACCAAGACAACAACATAGGAAAAAAGGTACAAGGTAAGTCCAAGTTTACTTTTTCATTGTTTGGATTGGCCAAGGGGCACAAAGGGTGCCAAGATAGCAAGGAAGATAAAGGGAAGCACAAGAAGAAGGCAAGGTTTGATGTGATCCATGCAATAAAAAAGTACTTGAGAATGGTTCAGCCTAAGATGCTTTTCAAAGGACAAAGAGAGAAGATTAGACCCCATAGTGGACACTGTTATTCTTATTCAGGAAATGTTACTCCAAGAAATTATAAGCAGGGTTGGAGAGGACAATATTCAGCACCAGCATCAATGAGAACTTCTCCAACAAATAGTGGTCTCTTGATTGCAACCACACCTCTTCCTTCTTCTGCTAGAGACAGCACCATGGAAGAGTTGCAAGCAGCCATTCAAGCTGCAATTGCTCACTGCAAAAATTCAATTGCAAAAGAAGAGAAACTCAAATGCTGATTTTTTTTGGTGTTTCAATCAGAGAAAATCTGTTCTAGACATGTCAGACACAGACACTTCCTCAATGAACCACAACTCATAACATGGTGAAAGCACTCAAATTACCTCGGTTAAAGTACATGAGTTGAATCATTGATACGAGAGAATTTTTCTTTCCCTAGAGTGTTATTTCCTAGCATTGATTTTGTATGTGATATTTAAATAATTATGCACATAAAAAAATGTACCATAATAATGTGATGGAAACAAACCAATATCTCAAATTATTTGATTAAGTTCTAGAATTTAGATCAACTTGTATTATATTATAGTATGCAGTGTATATATGTATGAATTTTTGGAAGCTTCAGGTATTGTCAGGTTCTGTTTCCAGTTAGATCAATGATAGAATAATTGATATATATCCAGAATATAAAGGGTAGATAATAGAGAGATATCCACACGAAACTATTTGTTATTTTCTCTGTTAACAAAATGGTACTGATTCTCTCGGTGGCCATTTTGACATGAATATGCACCACCCTAGAAGGCTGAGAAATGTCAGATTTTATCTTATTTAAGGGCCAATGTTTTCTATTGTTTGTCCTTCCATAATGATGACCTATTCTTTTTCTTTCACTTTCCTTTGCGTTGGTATTTTGTTTTCTTTCAAAATCATATCCAATTGAGACGTGTTTGGACCAGATATACCTGATTGTTTCAATTTCCTTGCCAAATAATCTGTTCTACCCTGTCACAATCATGTCAAGAAAAGTTGTATGAATTTTTTCTGAAGGGTAAGGTCACAGCTTACAACTGTTGGTGACAAATCACAAAGTACATATATCTGCTTAAAAGGTGTGAACCAACTGCTTCATGTTACAAAAGCTAAGTCCACACACCAACCAAACTTTTTGCCTATAAACATAAGGAATAGCATTACTGTGTGATTATAGTTTCAAACACAAACTAATCACAACACCTAATAATAGTGGTTGGTACTCATAGTATGATAAATCTTATTAGTACATAAACAAGGAAGGGGAGGGAAACATGTGAAAAGAGAAAGGGGTGTTCCATGGATTTTGGATTCTTTGTTAAGAACTTGAAAGAGAGTTTCCTACTTGGTGTTCCAAAGAGTCAAAACTAAACCTAACTCGTTGAATCTAAAGAAGCTTTTAACTCATTCAATTCAAAGAATTGTGATTCAAGACAAGTTGGAATATTATTTTAGTGGGGGAATGCCAATTATTGTAATTTTTTTTATTATTGCAATTATTTATCCTAGGTTCCTAGCATAATAAATTAATACAAAAAGGGTGCTGAATTTCTAAAAGAACTCGAAAATATAATCTGATATTATTCAAGTTTATCTGAAAAACTTCATCATTATATCTAAATATTTTTATAACATTTCCCTTTGTGTATAAAAGAAATGTGGAACTTTTTGGTTGTTGTTTATGATGCACTTTGTTGTACATTCTATTTTTTGTCTTGTTTGTGTGTGATTTTCTCCCCCAACTTTGAACCAAATCTCAACTTTGGTTGAGTTGATTCAACAATCAAAAAAGTTAAAAACAAGATACAATAATCTTAGTTATAGACCCCACCCATAATGGGAATGAAAGGAAATAGAAAGTGGGGGATATATTTTAATGAAAATAATTATTAGTGAAATTAAAGGAAAGACATGATTGAAGAGGGATGGGGATGGGTGAAGAACAATTAAGGGAAGTTAATAGAGAATCAAATATATGGTGCCAAAGATAATATATATACATAGACTTTGTAAATGTTGACCTTTCAAATGTGTAACTTTCATGATAGACAAATGGTGGTGAAAGTCACAAAGATCATACTAATCATAAAGAATGAACATAATGATGAAGTCTATATCTAGATGTGAGCAGGGATTTTCTATTTAAAGAGGGTGAACTTAATAAAAGCCCAATTGAAATTAAAGCCCATTTAAAGCAGGTGCATGTATCATCTTGGTCAAGAGGAAAGGTCACCAAGACAATAACCAAACCCTTCAATAGTACATCATCAAAACAATAAATCAACAGTTCTTGCACTAATTTATGAATTCTTTATTTAGGCATTTCTATAAATATTTTTTTTATATTTAAAAATATAATAATTAATTAAAATAAAATTATTACATTAATATTCAAGTAAAATAGAAATACTTAATTATACTTGTAGTCTCTAACATTTGGAGTAAAAACTCCAGTTCTAGTCTCTTCAATTAAAAACATATTTTAATCTCTCAAAATTAAAAGAAAAATTAAGCAAATATTTTAGATATTTTCAATGTTTCACTTGGAACGTTCTCTCAAACTGTTAATCCCCCTTCCACAGTTTCTTTCGTTTGGTCAGCACCTTTAACTAATGTCAATGACTACTATTATACCAATATATATATGATAGTGTTCACAGAAGAACTTTTTTTTTTTTTTTTTTTTTTTTTTTATGAAAATGACTTTTTTTTGCAGTTAAAACATTAGGTCATAGTCCACGAAAGCATAATTTGGATTGGTTAACTATTCCTGAACTAGTTAAACATTGGAAAAGTTACAAATCATTCCTATTAGTCTATTGACTTGCTTTGCCTTTTATTATTAGTATGAGAGTTAATTACAATAAATTTTCTTAAATTTTGTCTAATTTTTAAGACGGTGTCTCTAATTCTAATTTTATTAATTCAATGTTTGTTATTAAAATTTTACTTCTCACTTTTCAGTTATTGTGTAGGAAAGAGAAATTATTTTCTCAAATGGTTACGTTGTGTTAGAGATGTTATTACCATGATCACTCCTACGTAAAGTTCTTAAGTAGATTTCACGACTGCATCAAACATAAATTTTATGTTTGGTTTTCCGATGCCAAAAGAATCTGAAGATGTGAAACTGGTTTTGTTAATTAACCCTTATACATTGAAAATGAAAGATATTGATTCTAGGGTCTAGGGTTATTTTAGAGATGGATTTTTCAATAAATAATCTTATTTCTATATTCAAGTTTTACCATTTTATGATTTGGTTCTAACTCAAAAAAACTCATCATTTGTCTAGAAACAGGATTACCATTCACAATAGCCTCCTACGCCTATGCTTATTCTAGTATGGGATTTTAAAAACATAGTTCTTTCAAAATATTGAGTTGAATAAAAGTAAATCATTTTATAAAATAGTTGAATTCAAATTATGATTTTTATGGATGGTTTTGTTGGTGACCACTTTCGTTTGTTTTTTGTCTTGTGTTTTTTTACTATTGTCCACTATAATGCCTGTATTTTTTTTTTTTTTTTTTTTTTTTGTTTTTTTTTTTTTTTTTTTTTTTTTTTTTTTTTTTTTTTTTTTGCATAACGAATTATGAGTATTCTATCTATATGTCAATAAATAATTTTTTGTTTGTTGTTTTCAAGTAAAAAATTTCTGATGTCCTTAGTGAAACTTTTCCTTTTGCACAACTTGGACAATTATGCGACTATGTATAGAAAAATTGAAACTATCCCCATAAACATAGAAAATCTGGACTTTGGAATTGTTATAATAGAAAAACTGGAATTATAGAATTGTTATATGCACGCACAACTAAAATTACGCAGTTGGTATAGATATAAAAAAGTAATTAGACTTATAGAGTTGTTATATGAATGGAGAAATTAGAATTATAAAGGTATTATATGTAAAGAAAAATTGATGTTACATCATTAATATTGTTTTAGTTTAAAATACTGATTTAAGTTATGTATCATATCTATAGGTATTTTTTTAGTGTTTGTTAGATAAGTTTAAGTATTGAAAAATTGATTTAAGACATGTTAAAAAAACAAGTTTAAGAATTTAAGGATTTAGTTGTTTATCGAGTTCTTAAAATTTTGTTAATAGAATCGTCATTCTTGTTAATTAATCTCGCAACATATCAAGAATAACACTAAATAACACTTTAGGACGGATATATTCATTATTTAAAAGACGACTTGTCTTTACTTAACACTTAAACTTTCAACTTTTTATTATTTTATTATAAGGTGTCTTCTTTCTTCACATACTTGGTTAAAGATTGACGGACTCCAATTATAAAAGTATATACATAAAAATATAAATTAATAGGATTTTTATTTTAAAAATTATACAATATTTATGATTTTTGTGAAATATTCAACTAATTAGACTGTATTATTTATATTTTTGATAATGTTGTTTGTATGTTAATGACATTATTCTAGAAAAAAGAATGAGAATATATTCAAATATAAAAATTTCATGTCTCTAGTAATAAAAATAATTTTTAGACCTAAATGGTAGATTTTTAACTATTAAGTATAATAAGAAACAACAATTTTAGGTTAAAGACGTGGATTTACCAAATTTGTAATTAATCTTAAATTAAAAGAATGTTAGTATATATGCTTTAGAAAATGCATGAGTTGGCATGCAAACATGTATTTGTATGAATATCCCGTAAAAAACTTACTATTGAAGTATTTTGTAACGAAGTATATTTGACTCATAAGTTAAGAATGCTAAAGTAATCTATCTTCCATGTGATATTGACCTATTACTAGTGATGACTATTACAAGATCATTAAACTTGAGAGAATCTGTTTCATTGTCAATCAATCCTAAAAATGAGATAATCAAATTAAGAACTAACAAAAAAAATTAATAGTAAATTAACACGAAACTTATGTTACATTTTTTTAAGAAATGCCTTGATTATATGATCGTGTGAGTTATTTTAAATATAGTTGAAGGAGGTTGCTGGTTACATAAACATATATGAATATAATACTATTAAAGTTTGCCATTTAAGGTTAACTTCAAGATTGCGATTATTTGCGTAATCACATCTCATACTTGTTTACTCATAACTTATGAAACATGATGCATTATAAAATGAACAATGGTTCAACCCTTCCAACACGTAAAATATTTGACTAGAATATGAAAATGCATGATGGATTTTACTATTGTTTTCCTCAAAACTTGGACTTTATAAACCATAAAATCTCAACGGTTGCACACCATTATTATCTATAACAATTAGTAATAAATATTGATTTTTCTAACAGATTTTTTTTTCTTATGTATACATTTCTACCTCTTTCACTCTTCCTACACGTATTTAACTCTTTAGTTTGTACGTAAACTACCCATACGAATCGTCATAATAAAAGGTTGGAAGTGTTTTTATTATATAAATAATAATTCATGAAAACTAAATTATTTTTATAACTATTTTTTATATACATATATTATAATTTTACTTTTTATGTTTTAGTAATTATTTTTTATTCTAATAATAATTATATCAAAATTTTTAATTATGTTCATTATTTTTATTATCATACAGATTGTGACGCATACACATGACAACACCTGAATTTCAATTAGTTTATAGAAAGTGAACAAGAGTTTTAATGACGGAAAGGAATATAAAGACCATAAAATAAAACCTACAATTTCTCATTGTATAACTAATATAATTGAAAATATATATATATTTGATAAAAAGTAAATCAATAATTACATAATTATAGAAGGTATCAATTTAAAAATTATTATTGTAAATATAGCATGTTTATTTGAGCTACACAAATTGTTACAATGTATGACTTGAAGTTATCAAAAGTGTTACGCATGTATTCGTTGAACTTTTAAAACTAGTATAACTATTAGTTGTTTATTAAAAAATATTTTATATATATATATATATATATATATATATATATATATATTACTTTATGAAATATGTTAATATGATAAAATTCTTTATTAAAGTTAGAGATGTCATAAAGAAAAACCAACGATAAACATTCATTTATAACTTTAATATAAGATATTGGTCATAAGAATATTGTAAGATTATTTTACAAAAGATATCAATATTTTAGAAAGATCAATATATATATATATATTCTATAGATGAATGAATCATATTTATTAAATTTAAATATGTAGATAATACATAAGTGAAGTGATTATTAAATTTACTCAATTTGAAAATGGTCGGTTAAAGAAATTTTGTTATACAGAGATCTTTTATATATCCTCTTGCATAATTTAATAATTCTAAAAAGAATCTTAAGGTCTTCATATCTTCCATTTTGTCAGAAAAATCAATTATTTTTTGTACTATGTAAAGTTGAAGTTTTATTATGTTTCCATTTAGATATCAGATTCTTATTATAATTTCACAACAATATTATATTTTAGAGTTAATTTAAAGATGCATTTAATGGAAATAAATATCATATTATTTTTTATTATTTTTCAAGATAAATGTTATATTAAACAAAAAAAAACAATTCCATCCAATTTGTGTAACAATTTTTTATATGATAAAAGCTTTTGTGGGGTCTAATTAATGTCATATATGTTACAGAGGGTTGATAAAGGTTGGTTTTGAATAATAAAGTAATTACGATTAATGTAATTTTTTTGATTTAATATTGAGCGTGTGGAATGGGCGAAGGTGGTGGTAGCACCCAACACACGCCATTTCTAAATTTCCCTGCAAATTCTGAACTTGCGTTGCGTTCCGTAGCTATCACCTTCATTTTCAAAACCTTCAACGCACTGCTTTCAGCTTTCAATTCAAACTCTCGAATCAATTACTGCTATGTTTTATTAATTTAATGCTATTGGATTACGATTATTAGATCTCCAGAATATTCTCAAAATCTCGGCACATTCCGCACTTTCCCACCGAATATTCTTCCATTTGCATTTGGCGGTTCCTTATTCAAGTTTTTTGTAAGTCGGTGTCCCACGCAACATGTGTATTGTTTAACGTACGAGGTTTAGCAGATCTCTAATTAAGATTGTTCTCCTTCTGTCAGGAAATTTCATTGCTACAACAGTTTTTGTCTGAATTTACAAAACAATAATATGGGTTGGGGGAAAGAATCACCAAATGATTGTGTCATAATTGGATCAACGTTTGAATGTGAGTTTTGCTATCTTAAATTTGCCTAGTCAGCAAAAACAAGATCAGTGTTGTTATTGGGTTGGTTTGAAGGATAGTGGTGGTTTCATATAAAATATTAGCATGCAAGCAATGGGGAGGCTTGGCAGCTACATCAGCCGCGGCGTGTGCACTGTTTCAGGGCCGTTTCTTCCTTATGGTGGGGCAGTGGACATTGTTGTGGTTCAGCAGAAAGATGGGAGCTTCAAATCCTCTCCTTGGTATGTTAGGTTTGGGAAATTCCACATGGTTTTGAAGGAAAAGGTGAAGGTTCATGTCAGTGTCAACGGTGTGGAGTCTAATTTCCATTTGTATTTGAACCTTAAGGGGGAAGTTGTTTTCCGCCATGGAGACACACAAGAGGGACAAGAAGGGGAATCAGTAGTTGGGGGTGAAAGTGAAAGTACAAGTGATAGTGATGGGATCATACCACAGGGTGGTAATAATAAGCATTTCAAGTCCAGAAGTTGGAACTTTGATTCAGTGGACAAGTCAAATGCAGAGGCTACGGTTGTTGGTCGAACTAGGTCTCGCCGTTCCCGAATTCTTGGGCTTGTGTCAAGGTCTTTGAGAGGGGAGGGTGAAGATGGTGATGTGAATGGGGTGGATTCCGTGGAGCGTGCTGAGATTGCAGCCAACTTGTTGGAGCTGAAGTGGTCCACCAATCTTAGTTTTGATCATCAACTGCCTCGTGCAGACAGGAAAAAGACTAGGGGTGAGGCCTTGTGCAATGGTTTACCTTTACCACCATGTAAAATGAAGGAGGAAGCTCGTTCTTGCAGTGAGCATGATGGTACCAGACCAAAGCCTGTGTCCAATGAGATGCGCCTTGCAAGTTCAGGATGTGGAGAAGTTCGTGTCATTGCTGAGGATGTCTTGCAAGCTGCAACTCTAGCTCTACCCGAGGTAAATCATGTTCTTCTTGGTGAACTTGTTAGAGCTTTATTCTTAGAATTTCAATTTGAATTTTGAACCTAATAGTACTATAATATGTCTATCATAGTAGTTGTTGTCAGAAAATCTTTTGTAAGTTAGCGGCTAATTTTAAGTTTGAGTAAAACAGGCAGAAGGAATGAAGTGTGAATTTCGTTTTGGTTGACACTGATATGCTTTAGTTCTTGTTTAGGGTAAACAAAGAGAGGAAGTCAGTAAGGATTTTGACATTGAGAGAACACAAATGGAGGCCTCTGTGTTACAGTCTCAGCGAAGAGAATGTTCCAATTCTGGTATGTGTGGTGCCAGTGATGTTGGAGACACACCAAAGTTTCGAAAATCTCATACTGTTAATATTGGTCGAAGAGATTGTTCGATTAACAATGTTAGACAAAATACTCCAACATCTGAACAACTTGAATCCTTGAATCTGAAGGAAGGGAGGAACACAATAACCTTCAGTTTCTCCACAGCTATGGGGAAGAAGCAGGTTGGTAATCAATAACTTTGAAGAATTTTATTTCAAGTACATGAGGCTTACTTCACCTTTTACTTTGTTTCTTGTATTGAAATCTCCCTTTTACTGTTATTTCTTTTCTATTTTAAAATACTCTTTTGACTATCAGGTTGATGCTCAAATATATTTGTGGAAATGGAATACTCGTATAGTGATATCAGATGTAGATGGGACAATTACAAGGTGAGGATATATCTTATTGAAAAGGAAACAGTTTTCCAAATACATATTGTACTCTGACAGAATTATGGTTAACATATATTCTTATAATAGTTTATTGCCTTTTCATTGCCAATTTGATATAGCAAATAAATCATACTTGCTATCTACCAAAAAAATGCTCTTCAGCAATTTTGCTGAAGTATCGACATTGAATTGAATCAATGACTCAACTTTAATCAACTGTTTCCTGTCTATACCAACAACAATAAGTCAGAACTATGATCTATTTCGGAAGAGCTTCCTGATGTATTTTCTTAAATCAACGAGAAAACACACAGCACCAAACTCTTTCTTCTTATTAGTCAGCAAAGTAAACTTCTATTCTATTTTTTGGTGCTGAACAAGATGCTCTGTGGATCCTGTTTCTTTTGAACAAAGCACGAAACATTTCTGTGTCCTGTTTTCACTTGAGCACTAGACACAGGGTCTCTGTTTCTCTGAAGTGCATGTTTAGTTTATAGTAGCAATGGGATACCAATATCAAGGCAATGTGTTTGTTCAGTTGTTTGCTGCTGTGTTCAAAGGTCTTAAAATCTTATTCCACTTTTTTTCTCATTTGGTTGTCATTTTTTATCGCGTTCTCTCCTATGAAATTGTAAGAATTGGTATGTTCATATACAAGCATGAATACATTAGGTTCGGTAATGTACCTACAATTAATGTTATACTATTATGGTGCTTTTTGATAATTAGACTTGGTTGTAAACACAATTTACCAATCTGGTAAACATAATTTACCAAATACTTTAATATTAGTATTAGTATTTATGACATGTTACTATGGAAATTTTGTGGTTGTAGTAATAGCTTGGTTAAATTTTAGCTGAGTTGATATTATATGACATGTTTTGCACGTGTAAGTGAGATTGATTTTGTTAGCATCAAATTGCATAATGGCAGTAAGAAAGAAAGCTAGGCAAAGCATGGACTACTGATAGTATACCTGTAGAAGTTAATTTTCTTTCTCCTTCCTCGTGCAAGCATTTTTAACATCCAAATATTAGTCTCTTGTCTTTCTTCTTTCTTCTTTCTTGTTTTTGTCTCGATTTTAATTCTATTCCATGGTTTGACAAATGTTAAATTCTTTCTTTTATTTTACACCGACAGGTCAGATGTTCTAGGTCAATTCATGCCATTAGTAGGAATCGACTGGTCGCAAACAGGAGTTGCTCATTTATTCTCAGATATCAAGGTTTGTCTGTCTTGCCTGTGGGTTTAGGTGTTTAAGAATTACTACAACATGAAAATTCATTGATCTTATACATCAATGTCACTGTTCATATCAGCAATGTTCTTTGGCAGGTTATACCAAAACAAATAAGCCATTGCTGTTAAGGCCACAAAATTGATGACTTCTATTTTACTCGATCGTTCATTCATTCTAAAATTAATTATCTAGGGAGTTCTAGGATTGAAAATGTCCATTACCCTGCTTATAAAAATTATGTTTTTGTTAATGGGGTGGGGGGGATTGGGGGTGTTGAATCTTCTCTAGTCTAATACACTCTCTACAGGAAAATGGCTACCAGCTACTTTTTCTCAGTGCTCGTGCAATATCTCAGGCCTATCACACCAGACAATTTCTAGGCAACCTTAAGCAGGTGATACATAAGTTTCAAATCAATCTTGAATGTCAAGGATGGACAAAACAAGACCATGAAACAAAGAAAGCAGTTTATATCCTCATATTCCTTTTGTTAATGATGCAGGATGGGAAAGTTTTACCAGATGGTCCTGTTGTTATTTCCCCTGATGGACTTTTTCCTTCTCTATATCGAGAAGGTAACTAGTCTGCACACCTTTCTTTTCTGTTTCTTCTTACTGCTCCTCTTCTCACTTGTAGGAGTATGACCCTTGTCTCTTTTAGTCCCTTAGGTTTTGAAAATTCTCTATTATCCATTTTAATCCCTTTTTACTTTATTGTTTAATGTCGTTTTTGTAGTTAGGTGATTCATTAACTTTTTCTTAATATGTTGTCAAGGCTTTGAGTGTGGAACACCTTGATCATGATGCCTTTATAATATTTGGGATCATGACACATTTCTTCTCTTTTTCCAGTTATCCGGAGGACTCCTCACGAATTCAAAATTGCATGTTTAGAGGTTAGGTTCCCACTATACTAAAATTGGCAAAATTTATTATTTTCAGTATAGTCATGTTATTTAAGATAAGTGAAAATTTAATGCATGCAGGACATTAAGGCACTTTTTCCTCCAGATTGCAATCCATTCTATGCTGGTTTTGGAAATAGGGATACGGATGAAGTCAGCTACCTTAAGGTTGGAATCCCAAAAGGAAAAGTATTCATCATTAATCCAAGGGTACGTATTATATTTTAAAATGTATAATGCTAAAACTTCCCGAGTTATTCATAGTTTGCAAAACTTCCATTCTGATGTCTTGAGTTTTCAGGGAGAGATTGTTGTAAATAGTCGTTGCTTTGACACACAATCATACACCTCTCTGCATTCTCTTGTCAATGGAATGTTCCCCCCTACAAACTCATCTGAACAGGTTCAACTCTGAAGGGATTTTCTTTATTTTTTTCCCCCACAAACTCATTTTGGGTCTTTCCAAAATTTAGTAGCAAGTTTGTTGATATAAGGATTTGTTCTTGACTTGTTGGCCTTCTTGTTGCTATATTGATTGCAGGAGGATTTTAATTCATGGAATTACTGGAAATTACCTGGGAACCCTTCTGCTATAAATATGTGAAAGGATCTTTTGGCCTTTATCTTGTTCTGGTGCAGATGGATGCAGGACTGCATGCTGTGCTGCTCAAAGAATTATATAGGTAAAAATTTAAGCATGTTTGGACTTCAGTAAAATTTTATCTTGAGTTATTCCTTTCATTAATCAGATTTCTGAAGTTGTTTAGGGAGATTTCTTTAAGCTCATCTACACTAATTTGCTTGATATTTCTATTTGGATTGCTGTCTATTATTAAATATGAAATGCACAAATCTAGAACTTAGTCCTTTAAAGATGATTCAAGTCTCATTTATGTTTCAATTTGATATTAATATTGCTAGTATGAGTGATGTGCATTAGCTAAGCCTGATGAGATCAGCATCATTCTGTGGAATTCGATGGACAGAGGATTTATGACAGCACAGAATACTATTTTCCTGCTTCAGAATTACAACTTCGGCTCAAAACTGGAACATCAGATAGCATTGTTTTCTTCGTTGTACGGTGGTTTGTTGTAATGGTTATTTATTTGATTCAATTGTCATGGAGATGGCAACAATAATCGTATGATGAAAATCACATCAATTTAACATTGTTGTCTTCTCATAATCAATGAGGGCTTCACCTTGTTTGTATGTAATCTTAACGGGTTGTGTCTTCACATTCATTTTCTCAAGTTGTGAAAAAATGAACACATGCTCATGTAAAAGTTCAAAAAAGGAGCTAAGTTGTATGCTATTAAGCGTTAATGACAATATCTTTTTGTTCTGAAAATCAAACAATAATTTGATTATTGATGGGTAAGTAAGTATATACGAATCAACTAATCATAAAACTGATCTGAGATTCGAGATGGTGGCCCCAAGACAATGTTAGTAGCACATCAAAAAAATATAACCTTTTAAATTTGGAGCAAAAAAACAAAAAAGAACCAGATGAAAAAGGAAATCTGTACAAAATTCTATAAATTTTGAGCAGAAGCAGTGTATATATTGATCTAACTTCAAACTCCATCGAATGTTGTTCATGTTTTTGTACACCTTAGGTGCTTGAACTTTTTAGATATCTTTGTATCAACCCTCACTAGTTGTCCTAATTACCATCAGTTATCAGATCCCATGCATACTTTGTCATAACAAAAAGAACTTACAAGAAGTCAAACAAAAAAACATAAAGCAATCACTAGTATCTACATAATGCCTCTTATTTTATCAGCACCACCACAAAGCCCATGAAACTAGAAAACTACAATAGCTAAAACGCAAGGTTGATACATATTACTATGGACTTCACAGTCCCCGTGGCACAAAGCTGGTGTATGTGTGTGTATATATATATATATATATATATATATATATATATATCTTTGCACCAATAACTGTTCTAAGATCCATAACTGATCTTATGGAAAGGAGTTACAGAAGTACTTTTCATGCACACAAAGTTGAGGAGGGAAATCTGGTTCATTAGATACTTGAAAAACAAAGTTATATATATGATATGAATCATGTTATACATCATGATTTATTATTATAATCTTCAACCTTATTTCTGTAGGCATCAGGGTATATAAAAGCACAAACACAAACTATATTATATAGTATATGATTACACAACACACACATATACATTATATATGTGGATATATTGATTATTTGATGAAATATGAAGCACTATTTTCCAAAGCCACAAGAATAAAGATAGTCAAGGAGAGCGTCGATTTCGTCGCCGCTAATTTCTCCATCGTTGTTGGCATCAGCTTTTCCAAAGGCTCGAAAGGCTCTCCAAGCAGGGAAGTAGGAACCTAAGTCTTTGAGGGCTTGCTTGAGTTCATCCTTGTTGAAACAACCATTTTTGTCTCTGTCTGCATTGTGCAATGTTTCCATTATTTTGTGCAGAGTGAAACTCTCAGTAATTGTCTTCCCTTTTACACCTGACACGATTATTGTCTTCCCTGCTGTACTTGGGATTATTCTCTCACGCCCTCTGCTTTCATAGACAAAATGTGACATTCTTGTGTTCTTCTCAAAAGAGTGAGAAGGATGAATGGCTATGGTCTCACCAAATGTCGCAAACATGCATGGACTTTATATAGAGGCCATTGAGAGGATCACTGTATGAAATTTTGCCTTTTATGATTTTATATTCTCTTCTTAACTCTCACAAATCTCAAAAATGATGGATGAAAGCATGTAAATAATAAAAAGTGAACTGAATGATTTTCATCTTCTAAGATTAAAATGCATTCGCTTGTTTGTGAGAAGTTTTATTCCCACATGACTATGTGTATATTAGTATTTTTCATAGTAAGAAAAATTCTATGAATTTTCCACAAAAGTTCAATGATTTTTTTTATATAAAATTGTAGGAAATGATTTTTTTGTGAACTTTATGAAATTTCATTAAATATTTCTAGGAAAAATCTTATACAATATGAAATTTTTAATAGTGATATATTTATTCTTAACAATATTAATCTTATATATATACACAATAGATTTTCATAAATTGAAGAATGATTTACTTATTCCTTTTCTTTTCTTTAAAAGCCCAAGCATATATTTTAAAATGTTCATAAAATTTAAATAAGACTTATAAAAATTTTTAAATGAAGTATCGAAACTTTTAAAAATATTTTCCTTATCTCATTAATTACCTCCTCTTTTTATTTTTATTTTTCCTATCTCCCCACTTCTTTTCACTCCCATACCTCCTCTTCACACATATACGGCCTTGTTTTCCTTCTCTCATTTTCTACACTACTTATTTCTTTTTAATTAAAAATTATTTATATAATTTAATTTAAAAAAAATCATTTTATATATTTAATTTTGAAATTTGTTGATAAGTAAAAACTAAATCGAGAAAATATAGCATAATAAATATGTTTCTTTAGCTTCAAAATGAGTTGAAATTGCCCATATGATATAAAGTAAAGAAAAATATTAGGAATACATACTATTTCGAACACATTTTTTCATTATTAAAATATTATTGAAATAGTAAAATTTTATAGATCTTACATTTTATTTAAAAATTTTAATACGAGTTTGTAATTTTTTTAATAATTAACCAGTAATACAAAAAAGATTAAAACGTGTATTACTGCCATCCTCACATAACAGAATAAAATTTGAAAGCGAAATTGATGAATTATATATTTTAGGTGCAAACTTTTCAAGTTATCTAATTATCTAACATTTTTATTCTTCCAAAGTTGCCTTAGTTACTCTCATCACCTTGTCCAAATAGGATATTTGTGTCAAATGTGGTATATGATTCTTTGATAGGATGGGAGACTCACCCAATTAATTACATTGATATTTTATTTTGTTCATAAATATTCAAAGTAATTTTGCCAAAAGGATTGAAAATAAGGAAGAATCTCTATTATATAGTATCATTATTGTCATCTCTATATATGCTTTTTGTTTGAAAAGTATATGTTGAAGTGTTTAATAATAATAATATTTATTTACATCGAATATTGGTAATAATGTTTAAAAATAAATTTTAATATAGGTAACCATTGAAAACACATTCATGCAAATAATACACTAATCCTGAATAAAATTGTTTAATTCGAAAAACTGAAAAATTGAATAAACTACTATATTTCTATAGAATAAGAAATAAGTGGATTTTTCTATTGTAACTACCTAAATATTCGAACTGAAATCACAAGGAAAATGAGTGGCCAGGTTCTAAATAAAGTTATTCCTACGTGATTTGGAAAGCATATGAAGTTTGAGTAATATACTGGCGTCATTCTTAAGACATTGAAACATATATTTTTAATAGTAAATCATTTCTTGCTTAGTTTTATTATGGTTCATAATTCAATAATTTTTACATATATAATATGAATTTAAAACAAAAAAAAAATGAGGCTGATAATATACTCTAATCCTATCATTTGAAAATCACTAAACCAATATATATTACCAGCTTTATTCAAATTTTATAAAAGGATTAAATTAAGTAATCAACTTAAATTAAGGAACTTACATAAATACTACATAAAAAATGCAAACTACTATGTTCTAACACGTCACAGCAATGAAGTAACGCATATTTTGTCACAAAGCATAGAATTTACCTAAATTCTTTTCCATTTGATCAAATTTTCACGCATAAGAACATTTTGATTATTGCAAAAGCTGGAAAGGGAATCATGTTCTCTATCTCTATCTCTCTGTAATATTAAGTCTGAAGGTATTTTCTCTTACTGATTTTTCATCAAACATTTTATAACAATTTTTTTTAAAGACATCAACAAAGTTCAATATTGTTATTATTATTTTGGCAATTTTGTTGTAACTAAAATATTGTATTTTGTATTGATTATTTTTTTTACTTGCATTATGCAATTTTCCCATTTTTTCAATGTATATAAATCTTTTTTTTTCTTTTTCTTTTTTTTTTATACTTTCTCGACGTTGAATACAATTCATCGTTTATTGTGATGGTATCAGATCTATGAAAAAATACTTCATAAAAGGAAGGTTTTCTTCATCAAAGTGATGACAAATGTGATAATGGAATACAAGAATGATTTCCAAGCCTACGCATATGAATGAAAATTCATGTTCAAGTTTTGTTTCTTTGATTCCTAGCCAAAGAGATTATCGTGTACATGTGGGTTCAATGAGAATCAATATTAAAGAAGGAAATCTGGTTCATTAGATACTTGAAAAATAGTTACATATGTGATATGAATCGTGTTATACATAATGATTTATTATTATCATCTTCAACCTTATCAGGCATCATCAGGGTATATAATAGCAAACACAATTTTACATTAGTATTTTTTATAGTAAGAAAATTTTTATGAATTTTCTACAAAAGTTCTATGTTTTTTGTTTTTTTGTAAAAGATTGTATGAAATGACTCTTTTTTTTGTGATTTTTATGAAACTTCATCAAACATTTCTATAAAAAATCTTATACAATATGAAAATTTTAATAGTGATATATTTATTCTTAACAATATTAATATTAGATATATACCCAATAGATTTTAATAAATTAAAAAATGATTAATTTATTCCTTTTGTTTTCTTTAAACGCCCAAGCGTATTTTTTAAAATGTTCATAAAAATACATAACACTTATAAAACATTTTAAACGAGGTAAAAACTCTTAAAAATATTTTCCTTCTCTCATTAATTACCTCTTCTCTTTTTACTTTTTTTTTTCCTATCTCCCCACTTCTATGACTCCCCTACCCCCTTTTCACACATATATATCCCTGTTTTCTTTCTTTCATTTTCTACCGTTTCTTTTAAATTAAAATAAAATTAAATAGTGAAATTATTTATACACTTTAAATTAAAAAATTCATTTTATTTTAATTTTGAAAGTTGTTGATAAGTAAAAAAAATAAATGGAGAAAAATATATCATAACAAATATGTTTCTTTAGCTTCAAAATGTATTGAAATTCCCCATATGATATAAAATAAAGAAAAATATCATTAATATTTGTGTCCAAATAGATGTTTGTGTCAAATGTGGAATATGATTCTTTGATGGGATGGGAGACTCACCCAATTAATTGCATTAATATTTGATTTTGTTCATAAATATTGAAAGTAACTTTGCCAAAAGCTTTGAGGATAGTGAAGAATATCTATAATATGGTATCATTACAATGTGATCTCTCTCTCTCTCTCTCTCTCTATATATATATATATATATATGTTGTTTGTCGGAAAGAAATGTTGAAGTGTTTAATAATAATAATGACACTTATTTACATATAATATCGATAATAATGTTTAAAAATAAATTTTAATATGGTAATG
>Ga0209700_100454_pt1 | contig 75940 bp, 29 predicted proteins | sample SiratroredBW_FD_187528 | JGI IMG/M metagenome (GOLD analysis project Ga0209700, IMG submission 187528) | Root nodule microbial communities of legume samples collected from California, USA - Siratro red BW (SPAdes) (version 2) | ecosystem: Host-associated > Plants > Roots > Nodule | place: USA... | reverse complement strand
ATATATATATATATATATATATATATATATATATATATATATATATATATATATATAAAATTAAAAATGAAAGAACCCTATTTTGGGGGGTATGTTCTGAATCAGATGCAGATTTTTGAAGTTTGAAAGCTTTCAACTGAGATTCAACCAACGAGCGCGGTGACGGTTTTCTGAGTTTGTCAAATATATATACACATATATGTAAAAGATACGTTTACACCGTCAATTCCATTTCGTTTCCAATCTCACTTTCTTCTTCACCAAGCCCATTTCAGGTTCTCTCTTCTTCTTCTCTTGGATTATGTACTTATTTCCCATTTTGCCCCTCTTTCTTACTGTACTTGTTCTGCTTCTACGATTCTCTTTTGCATTCTCGCTGATTCCATTCTTACCCTTTTGTACTTGTCGACTTTTTACACTGTACTTACTACCATTCGCCACAAATTTTTTCATGGGTTTGAGCCAAATTTTGTTTTTTCTTGCTAGCACTGTTTGTGTTTCTTGCTTCTTGTTCTGTTTCTCTTTTAGTTTATAATTCCCGTTCCTTCGCTGGTTTCCTCACTCTGATGTGTTTAATTCTGCGGAAAGAAATCTGGGGCAGGAAAAAGTTTGAATTTTTCAGTTGCTTAGTTAGTTATTGTTTTCTTTGAGGATCTTATCTTAGATGGTGAAGGGCAAAGTGGTAGAAGAGGGTAGGGGGATGCGAGAATCGTGATTTGCAAATGTAGGATATCAATTGTGATTTGTGAAATAAGGGGAGGAAAAAAAGGGGGGAAAGTTTGAATTTTTCAAAAAAGTTAATTTTTTTTTTTGTGGGGAATTTTCTTGTGTTTGGGTGAAGGGAAAAGCATAAGAGGGAAGGGGGGGTAGGATAATTGTTACTTGTGAACGTAGGATTTCATAATTGTTACTCCATTGTAAATTTTCAGAATTTTGTTTCCTCTTTTTTCTCTTTGCCTTCCATACAAATGAAAAGTAGTAAGAAGGCTAGGAGACAGATACTTGTTAATTTTTAATTTGTTTAATTTTTGTGGGAAAAAATTGTCTTATAGGAGTAATTGGCTGTATTAAGAGTAGTACTTGTCAAGTGCAAGATGATGAAATAGTTGAAAGATTAGGTAATGGGGGAGATTTTGAAAGGAATAAAAGTTTCTAGTGTCAACAGATTGTAAGTTGGGGAGAAGAAGGGTGGGGGATAGGTGTAGTCCCCCAAATATGGGTCATGGGTTTAGTGGAATTAATGAAAGGCAGATACTTGCACATTGGGGGATTTCTTCTGAATGGGATTTAGGAAATTAAATTGATCCTTGCTGGTGTGTATAAACCAAACCCTGTGTATGTGCGCCAAGAGCCCTTTTAATTTTTCAATTTAATATTAATTTAAATTTCTTTCTAGTTCTCCCAATACTGGCAGTTATTTCTGCATTCAAATTTCAAAATTGTGGAATTGATTAACCCAGATTATTAGTGGTTAAAAAATAAAGACTTTTAGGTTTTCTGTTCATTTTAAATTATTTAATGTAACACCCGGAGGAGTTCCCTTTACAGATTAAGATGGCATGGTAGTAATAATTCATTATGAATCTCAATTAAAAAAAAAGTTGGTGTTAGCAGATAAATTTGTTTTATATTTTTTAAACATTTCATTTTGCAATTTTTTCATTATGTATTCTTTTGTTCTTCAATTCCCAACTTTGCTTGTCAAGGAATAAGTATTGAACCATCTTTCCGCTGCTTATCCTGTCTAGTTTCTGTTTGCCATAGCACTAAAATATGCGTGAAAAATTGATTTATTGATTTATGTTTGTGTGTGATTGAGGATGCTAATTTTGATTTATTGATTTTGGGACTTCAACATAGGGATAAATTTTGGTCTTACTTTGCTCAAAGCTGATACATTTTTTCTTCATTTTGTAGGCAAACTATGCCTTTGAAGGAATCAAGTAAGTCTTGTATGTGGATTTTGTGTATTGATTTCCAGTATCTGATTTATGGTTTGAGCTTCTACTGAGAAACTGAGATACAGGTTGATCACACACATAGGAATATCAAGTACTCTATCAGATTTCATGCCTGCCATGAAAAAGGTTATTTGGCGTTGTTGTAATACCTTTATCTTGACTAATCCTTCTCTTAAGTTCTTTAAAATATTATGTTATAATGGGGGGATTGGCCATTTGCATAGAAATTAGTAACAAGATTTTTACTATTAATTGTGCCATCTCTCTCTCTCTCTCTCTCTCTCAGTCAACTATTGGTCAAAGAGAATAATTTTTTCCTTTGAATTTGAATGAGTATCCACTTTAAACCTCTTCTTTTGAGAATTGTAGCATTGTTCACTTGGAAATTATTTTTAACTGAAATTTTATAAAGCTTTTATTTTATTTGCTTCTTTCTTGCTGTTTATATATCTTTAGTTGGTCCTTTTAAGTTAAGAGGCCTTTTTAATCAAACAATTTGTTTTGACTTTGATTGGCTTTTCTTATCAAATTTTACTTTTTATAGAATATGTTGTTAGTATTCCATTGCTATTGTGATAGTCCAGTCAATAAGAATTTTTCCTTTTGAATGAATTGCGTTTGGTCTGTTGATTGAGTTCTTTTTTCTTTTCCTCTTTAATAGAATTCTGAGCAGACTCGTTTTGAATCTGTATTCAACAAGTTGGTGAAGGAGCTTGGAGAACCTGTTGACTTTGAACTTCCAGATTGGTTTAATAAATCAAAGCCAATGCAGTACACCTATATAAAACGCAGTATCCTTCGTACTTGTTCTGAAATGTTCACAGTAACTGTATATCTGTCATGTTGAGCAGTATGGTTTATAAGTGAATTTGCATGTGTTGTTGACCCTGCTCGAATGCTAAGTTGTTTTTAATTTCCTCATTGCCTCTGAATTATGTAATCCTGTTTTACTTAGTTGTCTGTTTAGATGGCTAGAGTTTTAGATAATCTTCTATATTTGTTTGTTTTACAAATTAAAGATATATATCTCACTAAGAAGGTTAAGAGATCCCGGTTTGATGATGATGGCATATTCTGTTCTTGTACTCCTTCCGCTGAATCTACTAGTGTATGTGGTAGAGATTGCCACTGCGGGTAAGTATTCCATTTGTATGTGCTTTAGGGCAATTTTCATGTGTTTCTTCTCATTTTTAGTACGTTGTGACTCCATCTTAAGTAATTTTCCTGAACCTACCTTAATTTCTATTATTTGTTTGAATTTATAAAGTTTATTGTCCAGTCAACCATCCAAAATCATCATTGCTTTTTTCAGAAAAAAATTATTTTTGGTCTGTCTGAGTACTTGTGTTTCAATGAGCTGTATAGTGTGGTTAACTAAGTCTGCATAAGCATGCTTAGTTCATGAAATATGGTCACTATTGGTATTGCTGTATATTCTCATTGTTGCTTGATCTGAACCTTTATAATGATGGTTTCCCAAGGTAGCATGTCCTGAAAAATATGTTGCATTCCTCAAACCCCACAAAACCAGTAAGGAATTGGATGGTGTAGCTTTGGATTCCATAAGTTTAAGAGAATAGCGTCAACTTTGACTAATCAGGCCAGTTGCTAGCCTTGTGAAGTGGTGTGATGTTTAAAATGGCTGGAAGGGTTATTGTTTCTAGATTTTGTGGCTGCACCTAGTTCTTTGTTTTATTATTTAATACAAAGTCTCTACTTGCTTATCATATCATATAATTCACAGATGCAAGTATATCAGCATAATTTTAAGTCATAATTCATTCATTATGTTGACTGTTCCTGTAGGATGCTTCTGTCTAGCTGTTCATCAGGCTGTAAATGTGGGAGCTCTTGTCTTAACAAACCATTCCAGAATCGCCCTGTGAAAAAGATGAAATTGGTTAAGGTAAAAATTTGTGGCTCAGGATTTTTTTGTTATAATATAGTTCTCAAAAGTTATTCTGTATTTTTCTTTTCATTGAAAAATCTTGATTCTGTTTAGAGGTCATTGAACCCTGTTTAGGCAATGTTTGCATGTGTACTGCACTGACATGTTTATGTAATTTAGCTTCTCTTCTTGTTTTTCATTTTAATTTGGGTGTATATTGCAGTGTGTTTCTTTACATTTTTGTCTTGAAAGTCTTAAGCCTTATTCTAGTCAGTTTTGCTAAAGAAACTAATAAAATATTTATAAAAGTAACTTTGAAATTTTGAAAAACAATTACTGTATTCCTTTCTTAATATCCTCATTTCCACCACTTTTCTATCATCAAAATACTTTATTTTTGTTCTCATGGATGGATATGCGTTTATATTCTAGTTAGACTATTTGTATTTGTATAGTCACTTCTAACGTCTACACTTAACATGATAAGATTTAACATTTCTGTAGACTGAGAAATGTGGTTCTGGAATTGTGGCGGATGAAGATATCAAGCTTGGGGAGTTTGTTATAGAATATGTTGGAGAAGGTGATTGTTTTCCTATGATATTTATAAAATGAGTTTTTACTTACTATTTTAAAAGCTATGTGAGTGTACCTTTCTCTACAGTTATTGATGACAAAACGTGCGAGGAAAGGCTTTGGAACATGAAACATCGTGGGGAAACAAACTTCTATTTATGTGAAATCAATCGTGATATGGTAATAGATGCAACATATAAGGGAAACAAATCAAGATACATCAACCATAGTTGCTGCCCCAATACTGAGATGCAGAAATGGTTGATAACTAATTTTTTTATTTGTATGATGATGTTGCAGCAGGATTAGACCTTTCCTGTAACACTTGCATTTTTTTCCCATTTTTTAAGGATAATTGATGGTGAAACAAGAATTGGCATATTTGCTACTCGTGACATACAAAAGGGCGAACATCTGACTTATGATTACCAGTATGAGCACTTTCCTGTTCTTTGCTTTACACCCTTTTTAAGTTTTGGTGTTGTTGGTTTCTCCTGAGTTATGCTAGCATGACTCTGGCTGGCTGGTATGTTTCTAACTACGTTGCAGGTTTGTTCAATTTGGTGCTGATCAAGATTGCCACTGTGGTGCTGCTGCATGTAGGCGTAAATTGGGTGTCCGACCTACCAAGCCTAAAATGTCTTCAGATGCTGCATTAAAATTAGTTACATACCAGGTGGCTTCATTTTCGAGTAAAAAATAGCCATTCTATTTATGCTTCTCTCTCTGATGTCCATGACACTTTAATTATAACTAAGTACTATAAGTAAGCTATATATCATTTCAGTGCTGCATTTTACATTAAAAGAAAATAATAAAAGAACAAAACTCCATTGTTTGTAAAAAAATTGAGGGTAAAGGGCTAGCAGGAGGATTAAATAATGGTGAGTTTGATCACTACACAAGCCCTGTTGGTGTAATTGAATGAATTTTAGGTTAGGGCATGGCTTTTTTGGTATGATGATTAGTAGATGGTTCTTACAGTATTTTGGCCTTTTTTCATTTTTTCCATCTTTTTACTCTTAACTTTCAAAAAGGAATACTATAATGTTTGTTTTTCACATACAATACAAATGCTGAATGTTCTTGTTATTGTGTTTACCAACATACTTACCAGGGTACTTGTGTTGCTTCTTTATTGATTCCTTTAACATTGGCTTTGTGGACTTTTTTATGTGACTGGTATCTCTAACTTTGAAAGACCTAATGAAACAAGAAAATAAAATACTTTTATTAGGGAATTTAAACAAATAGTGAATTACCATAAAACTTCTTAAATATGTTGACACTTGACAGTGCATATAAAGAATTACAAATATGATTTTTTTGAATAATGGTGTTCACATCTCGTTTAATGGGTAATCACTTATTCTTGAGAAGAGGTAGAGTTGGAGTTTTGAATATTATTTCTGAATTAATAGTACAACTGTACATTGCAATATATATATATATATATAGACTGGGCTGATTAACAGTCTTTTACAGGAAACAAATTTGTATATAAATTAGGGAGATAAAAGGAAATAATGGGGACCAATTTTGAGTTAAATCTACCCTCTCTTAGGTCGGTGAATGCCAAAAATATGTTAAAACTGTTCTTTAGGAAATCCCTTGGTTTGTATGACATTGAACTGGGTTGTGTGCAATACCTGCCTAAAAGCAAAATTGGTTTCGTACATTGACTCATTGCTTTTTATGCCTAAAAGCATACAAGCCGGTGAGGTGAATCTCCTCTGAGTAATTGGTTAAATTTTGCTTTTTTCTTCTCGGTGTCACCAAATTATATGCCTAAAAGAGCATACAGCACCTTGAGGTGAATCTCCTGTAAGTAATAGGTACTTGCATTACATTTTGCTTTTTCTTCTCCGTGTCACCGATTTATATGCCTAAAAGCATACTGCATCCTGGTTCTTGCATAATTTCGGTGATTTTTCAATTTTCTCTTTTCTAAGAAGTTGAGCTTAAATTCTGGTGTTTTTAAAACCATCCATAGTGGTGCTGACACTATAGACGGATAATACATAGTGGGATGGTCACTATTCTAAATTTCTTTATATAATTATAGCTATTTGCATATAAATTCTAAAAACTATGATATTCATTATTAACAGTAAAAAGTCATATAGGTGTCTTGAACAGAACATATAAATGCCAACCTAAGTATAAAAGTCTTTAGCATTTTACAATGTTGATATCACGGAAATTGAAATCCCAAAAATAACCCCATGAAGTAGCTGTAATGTCTATTCAGAGGGTTTTCTTGGAACCTACACATAGGACTGCCATTGTGGCTGCTACCATTGCTGTTCAGCCCGCTATTTCATCAGTTATGAGAGCTACAGAAATTTGCTCCGCAATAGAAGCCCTTGTAGTGGCACTTGGCCACTCTGCTCCTCTGGTTTTTGCGCAATAGCATCCATAAATTATCTTATAACAACAAATAGAGAAAATTTCTTGCTGAATAGAGAATCAGAGAAAAGAAACTGAGTTCCTTGAAATTCATTTCCATTAAGCTCCTTCTAGGAGAGAGAAATAGGAAGAAAATTTGAAATCTTCATGAGCTTAATTTGTGGAAGTTTTTTCGGATATTTTTTATATTTTTAACTTTATGGAGAAGCTCATCCAAACAAACCCTAACAAACTAACAACTTAAAGGTTTTCTAGATACTGATAAGAACTTTAGGAAAATTGATAAGGGTAGGAACCAAACACTGCATACTTTACTCTGCTGTGTTAAGGAGGGAGAGCCAAAAGTCTTATCATAGTACTCTCTCTGAGATACAGTCACTCAATCTATATGGCACTTCACTCTACTTCTTTGTTGGTAACCTTTTTGAGATATCAATAGCTGACTCTAATACCAATTAATTAGAGACTTGGTGAACTACACCAGAAAAGCTAGCCCTTAAACTGCTGAGCACATTCCATACTACTAATTAGCTTAATCACTTCTATTGAATTTAGTATATACTACATGTATAGTAAGTTATAATATCTGTTTTGCTGACTAATTGTGTACTTTTTGTCTGGATAGGTTTATCAGAACGGACGTTTGCAAATTGGTAGGTTTGCTTGTTAGTTATTTAATATTTTTTTTTTTCTTCTGGAAGTAATAAGCATAAAATCTGTGATTACTTCCTCTTTGTATATATAAAATACCCCTTTCCCTGTTGTGCTTGGTTTTTCAGGAAGTTCTCGTGTTGACCACCGAAAATGCTTACATAATTGCATTGGTGAAGTCATTAGGATAAAACGCTCTGAAAAGGAGAGGTATGTTAAAATTGTCTCTTTCTTAACTAACTTGATAAAGTCATAACCACATTATATCCTTAATCATTTTCATTCTTAAAATGCTACAGGTTTGGAGTTATTAAACGGTTTGATAAATATTCTCGAAAACATTCAGTAAGGGACTTCTTTGTCTGGATTTTGACAATTTAGATGAAAATTGTCATCAAACATGAATATGTATTTACTTTTGCTTTTGCAGATCATGTTTGAGGATGGTCGTGTTGAAATTTTTGACATGTCAAAAGTGGACTGGGAACTTGTGAGATAGTGATGCAACTGTTTGGTAGGAACTACTTGTGAATACTTCTTTTGCATGATTTATCTATCTGTATGACATTGTGATATATGGTATTTTAATTGGTTTCTCTCCAAATTGGCACATTTTAGTTTGATTTGTCAACTTGGGAAATGGTGAAGTAATTTGTGTTGATTAGAGCATCTTATTTAGTTTTGAATATATTGGTTACTTAATAGCTGTGTTGTTCAGGTGCAGGTGAAAGGAAGTGAAAAACTGAAGTGCAGTCATTATTCTTTCATTGCATGTGCATAATTCTTGTAGTGCTCTGAGGCTCTGATCAACGGAATATGAAGCTGGATATATGAAAACACAAGTCTTACTGATTGAAGATATTAATAAGTTTTGTTTTCTACTGACAAACTGTATCGTGTAAGCCTATATGATTGTTGTTCAAAGTACTGGAAATAATCCTTGTATTTTTTAAAATCCTAAGTACTCTCTAAAATGAGAATTCATCTTGTAACATTACCTAGGATATATGTGTAGTTGTTGTTTCAACTGTATTCTTTTACTTCCTAATTTTCGAGTATAAGGTTATTAGTGATAATGGAGGAGAAACTTGTTAAATATGAGGTTCTATAGTGTGTATTGTATGAATATAAAATCATAATGACATTGTGTGAAATTAATATAACTACCAGTTCAAAATATTTTGCGCCATAAAATTTAACCACTCATTGGCCTTGTAATATAACAAAGTGAGTATAAAATACAAATTTTAAATAAATTCACTTTTTGTTGGCCCGATCAAATTAGGCTTTTGCTTCCTGCACCCCCAATTTTTAACCTCTACCTGCTCCATTGCTTTAATGACGGCAGTGCCCTTATGCTCTTTATATTCTGGAAAGGGCATTCCGAAATATTCTTGGACAGAAAATTCTGGAAATGGGGCAAGTGTTAGATCAAATTACATTTTAAAATACGCTACATATTTCTAAAATACGTTTTTTGTAAATATATTCTACAAAATTGTTATGGAAATGATTTTAAAATTAGAAGAGGTGGTTGTCAAATAGATTATGTACCCCCAAGTACATCTATTAGTTAAAAAAAAACTACAATTTTGAACTTTCAAGTTTAATGAATCCATAATAGAAAATTCCTAAGAGCAAAGCTGTTATTTCAAAACTTGTGGGGGTGCAAGTAGAAATTGAGCGGTGCAGGAAATAAAATAATCAAATTAAAGTGTACCAATTGTGAAATTTAAACAAGATAAATGGGTTTTAGATGAACTTACTGAGCCCAACTTTGGAATTTCTATTTGCAACACTTCTTTTATCTCGTCACACCTTCCAACTTTTGTAAATTTTGAATAAAAATGTAAGCACTCTCTATTGCCAAATAATAAAAAATAAATAAATGAATATTTCAAGTAATAAAAATATATTTAAAATTAGTTGTTTTTGAAAAATGATATTAATTCTTATATATATAATAAGTCTTATAATTCATTTGGACGTATTTTCTTAGAGTATTTCCAATTTTTTTGCATTTAAAAAATAGAAAAATAATATTTAGGTAAAAAAACTGAATTTTTAAATAACTTAAAACATTTTATTTGAGTCCAATCCTAAACTCTACAAACGTATTCCAACCCCGTTAGGGTTTGCGGTCACAATCTCTAACTCTCACTCTGTTGTGTTCAGATCAGAATCAGATCCGCTTTTGTTCGTTCCCAAACATGGCAACTCAGATGAGTAAGAAGAGAAAGGTTAGTTCTTCACCGAATCAGAAACAATCACAATTTCTCTTTCTCTTCCTTTATTTTCTGATATTTTGCGTGAATTGAATATTTAAACGGCGTTACTATGCAGTTTGTTGCCGACGGAGTGTTCTTCGCCGAACTGAACGAGGTTCTGACGCGTGAGTTGGCGGAGGATGGTTATTCCGGCGTGGAGGTTAGGGTTACGCCTATGCGCACCGAGATCATCATCAGAGCCACCAGAACCCAAGCTGTTCTTGGTAATTGCGATTCTAGAACCTACGTTACTTTGGTTGAATAGAATGTTAGTTTATTGATTGTGTATTTTGATGTGTAGGTGAGAAGGGAAGGAGAATTAGGGAACTGACCTCAGTGGTGCAGAAGAGGTTCAAGTTTCCCGAGAACAGTGTTGAGCTTTATGCGGAAAAGGTCAACAACAGAGGTCTCTGTGCCATTGCTCAGGCTGAGTCTCTTCGTTACAAGCTCCTCGGTGGTCTTGCTGTTCGCAGGTATGTATAATTTTCAGCAAATTTATTCATTTATATGATAATAATTGTAATATATCTGATAGTTAGGGTTTTTAGTCTTGGGTATTATGATGCTTAATGTTTTATGTTTTATTGTGGTAGATTGATTTAGTGTGTTTAGAGAACATCTAAGATTAAACATCTAAGATACCTTCTCTATAAGCATTAGATAATGCTGTTGTTTAATGGTAGTGTAGCTTGAGATGATATATGCATGTGGTAGCTTCTCATCTTATTACCTGTTTTTCTATAGGAACACGTTTTGCATTACTAAAGTGCTTTTAAGGGATAGAAGCTTTTATACTTTCTCATTTTTCATTTGTGCGAGTACAATTGTTCTGCGTGGTGGAAACTCTATATGTTGAACTCTTTGTTGCAGGGCTTGCTATGGTGTTTTAAGATTTGTGATGGAGAGCGGTGCCAAAGGTTGCGAGGTTGGTCTGCAGAAGCTGCTTTGACCTAATGTTTTTTGGATTGCTTTGTACGAGAATTTTGTTGTAATTAGTGTTTGGCTTGAGCAGGTCATTGTTAGTGGAAAACTGAGAGCTCAGAGAGCCAAATCCATGAAATTCAAGGATGGGTACATGATTTCTTCTGGACAACCGGTCAAGGATTACATCGATTCTGCAGTGAGACATGTGCTCCTCAGACAGGTTTGCTGCTATTCTTCGTTATCTGATACCATTTTTATTTAATGTCATTTGGCACTAGGATTTCATCTTGTTGGTTAATTTTCATTCACTTAGTGGTGACGGTGCAAATCAATTTTTCGTCGTTGTTTCACAGGGTGTTCTTGGTATCAAGGTTAAGATCATGCTTGATTGGGATCCCAAAGGGAAACAGGGTCCTAAAACTCCTCTCCCAGATATTGTCACAATCCACACTCCAAAAGAGGAAGAATACAACCCCCCTTCTACTGCTCCTGTTTTGGCTCCTGTTTTGGCCAATGATATTGAGGTCCCTGTTGCATAAAAATGGTGCTTGTTAAGGGGTAGTTGAATTCCTATGCAGTGTTTGTTGGGCAACTAGTTTCAAATTTTGGTATTTAAGCAGCAGCATCAATTGATTTTTTTTTATGATTTAATTTTATTTCAGTGGATAATTTGATTTTTGTTAGCGGTTTTGCTGTTGGAAAACTATTTTTCTTAAAAAAAATGAAATTGAATCGTATTTATTGCAGATTACGTTATTGATGGAAAAAAAGGCCTACATTTGTTTTTTATTTCCATCTAATCTTTTAATAGCAGTTTTCTATTGTTATAAAGTTCTAATATATGTTAAGTAATGATTTTTTTTTTTTTAAAAAAAACATCAAAATTAGTACGGGGCCAAAAATTATATTTAATTTTAAATTAAAGTACCTTTTTATTGATTCCATACTTTTGATTTAGTTATCTAATCGGAATTCAAATGAAGAATATTGAGGTTAGCTAACGGACCTTAGATGTTTTTATGAAGAATGAATGAGAAGGAGAAAACGGAGTATACAAAAAGAGCTAAGGTATATACTTGAAACTTTAAAGGTGGGGTATATAGGAAAGAAATAATATAAAACAATATTATATTTTAACACTCTCCTTTAAGCTGAGTATGTAGATTATATGTACTTGGGAATTACAAATAAATTTATATTTGTTGATACTAATTCAACTTGTCCGCCTTCTAATGGAAAAATTTTGCATTAACTTTGGATACGGGTATAATATAGACATGTATATATTCGTCATGTTTTATATCTGTTTCAATACTTATTTTATTCTCATACTAATTATAATTTTAAATTAACAAAATAATTTTATTTATTAAATAATTTAAAAATTTATGTTAATTTTTCTGTGATTTTTAGTTTTGTAATTTATTTATAGATCATATATTTTATTGCTTTTAATCTTTTCTATAATTATTTATGTTTACTCAATTATTATTTAATATTTATATAATTGTAATTTATTTTTTATATTTAACATTGAATATTCGATAATATTATAGTTTTTTATTGTAATTTTATTTCTAATTAATATTTAAAATAGTAATCATCAAGTAAAAATATATAATTTCTAATAGGAATGAAAAAATTAAAAAAAATATCGTACTCATCAAATATAGAAATACAATAGTCAAATCTATACTAGCTTGTTGTCATCCTTATTTTAAAAATATTAAAGGTTTAGTTAAAATGTCTGCCAGTTATTCATTAAAATTAACAAGTTAATAATAAAATCTTTGAACGATAACTTTTTTATGGATAAATATTAATCAATTTCTATATCTTTAGTTCTATCATAAAATAATATAAAAAATTTCTTAATTGTTCTAAGTATAACTTCTTCGAGTTTTCACAAAATAATTTCAATTCTTAAAATAATGGTTTAATCCACTAAATTTTACACGTAACTAAAGTTGTACATCTAATATTCAACTCCTACACTAAGTTGATAATAGCACTTTACTTTTTACTATATTTCAAGACATAATTGTGATAAGTCTCTTATCAATGGCACCACCAACTCAATTAAAATCGCAATCCTTTAATACGTAAACGTTTTCCTTGAGATAATAAAAGATAATCTTAATTTTTACGTGAGTTTCACTATTTTTATTCTAAACAATTTTTTACACCTGTATTCTTCTTAAAATGTAAATCTCACATTCTCTCCCTTTCCTTTCTGTTCTCTTTGCTACTAACGAAACCTATAAGCCATAAGAATTTTGAGCGAATTAGTGAATGTATGGGAGTCGGAAAAGATCGGCTGATAGATTATAATTTGAAATGAGAGAAAATAAAATACATAAGTAATTTATTGGGTAAATAACCATTTTTTAAGCGATTGATTTAGTGGATTTAAACAATCAATAGTTTTTTACAGAGATATTTTTAACTCCATAATTTTGTTTCCCTTCCGAACTTCCAAACTATCCCTTATTCTACGTTTGCTCAACCTAGTACGTACATATGCGTTTTGTTATAGACTATCCTGTTAAGCATATCTCAAACATCTTGATCTTAAACAAAATGGTGACATCTCGTCCCTTTTTCTTTCTATTTTAATCCAACAATGTGTCAGTCCTCTTCCTATTCTCAGGTGGACAGTATAGAATCTAAACTGTCAAATGATACTTGATTCTTCTCCAGAAGCTGTTCTAGCCCATTTAGCGTATCCACACTGACATTAAGCACCCAAAACATGGCACTTTCATCGGCGAAAGAAGCACACCTTCAAGGAAACATAAAATTGCCCTATTTTTCCTATTGTTATTGTAGTAGAAGTCTTCGCAAAAGCCTCGTACGAGTTAACGATAACGGAAGTACTTTTTTCACTCATTGCTAAAGAAAGGTGCTTTTCAGCAGAATTCATAACTTGAGTACGAAATCTAATACTGCATTGCACTATCTAAAATTCACCGGAATTTCAAAAAAATGCTTTAACACATCCACACCAGAAAAGACAATTCAAACAGAAGAAAGGGGGGCAATATAAAATAATTTATGCTTGAATACTGGCACTTAAGGACAAAGTTTCTAGAAAAGATGCGGAACTACAAAAATCTGTCTGGGTGTTCGCCATCAAATACTCAAGGTGCTATTTCAGAAAATAAATCTAGTAGAGCAATTAAAACATTTTCAAGCAACGGGGACCTCAATATCAGTTGTTGCCAAAACAGCAGCAGGCCGGGCATATTCTTCCTCCTCCTTTGGAGAGTGGATTGTGACAATATCTGGGAGGGGAGTTTTAGGACCCTGCTTTCCTTTAGGATCCCAATCAAGCATGATCTTAACCTTTATACCAAGAACACCCTACAAGACAACAAGAAAAAAAATTATCAGCACCACCATTCCACAAGAGAGAATTAGAAAATAAGCCAAATGATTGAAATCCTAACTTTAAACGAAAGGCATCTACGAAAAATTAAGCAAACCTGTCTTAGGAGAACATGTCTCACTGCAGAATCAATGTAATCCTTCACCGGTTGTCCAGAAGAAATCATGTACCCGTCCTTGAATTTCATGGACTTGGCTCTCTGAGCTCTTAGTTTTCCACTGACAATTACCTGCTCAAATCAAATAACAATTACAACAAAACCATTACATAATAAAGCAATACAACAAAACTGCTTCTATAAAACAAACCTCGCAGCCTTTGGCGCCACTTTCCATAACAAATCTTAAAACACCATAGCAAGCCCTGAAACAAACAGTTTAACATGTATAGATATTATAATTTTGCCATAGACGCAGATGAAGTGTGTTCACCGAAATATAAAAATAATAAGGACCCCATCCCTAACAACAATCCACCTTGCCACCAGTCAAACTTGATTCTAGTAGAAAAGCAAATGATTGGTTTGTCAGGTAAAATCAGTTATGCTTCCAAACCTATGTATAACTAGAAGTAATAAAGAAATACTTAATTAGGTTGTAGAATTTACAATAAACTTGTACTTAAATTACTCTCAGGATAAAATAATCCAAATATACTTAACTAGGTAGTAGAATTTACAATAAACATGTAGCTAAATTACTCTCGAGATAAAAGAATCCAGACATACATCGCTTCAATTAAAAACAACTTTTTAACCACAAATAATTTACAAGATCAGTTTCTAACTTTCCTTCAAAAACAATTTTCAAATCCCGAAATAAACTAAATCAATCTACCATAGTAAAACATTTACAGATTCATAATACCCAAAAATAAAATCCATGCCTATTGATAACTCTAAAATTCAGATATATATTATTATATAAATGAATAAATTTGCTAAAAATCATACATACCTGCGAACAGCAAGACCACCAAGGAGCTTGTAACGAAGAGACTCGGCCTGAGCAATAGCACAGAGGCCTCTGTTGTTGACCTTTTCCGCATAAAGCTCAACACTGTTCTCGGGAAACTTGAACCTCTTCTGCACCACTGAAGTCAGTTCCCTAATTCTCCTTCCCTTCTCACCTACACATCAAAATCCACAATCAATAAACTAACATTCGATTCAAAAGAAGTAAAAGAGGTTCCAGAATCACACATACCGAGAACGGCTTGGGTTCTGGTGGCTCTGATGATGATCTCAGTCCTCATAGGCGTAACCCTAACCTCCACGCCGGAGTAACCATCCTCCGCCAACTCACGCGTCAAAACCTCGTTCAGTTCGGCGAAGAACACTCCGTCCGCAACAAACTGTATATGAATACCGTTCAAATATTAAATTCACACAAAATATCACAAAAAAAAAAAAAAAAAAAACTGAAACTGAAACAGAAGACGCTGGTGTTTCCGAATCGACATGTCATTCACCTTTCTCTTCTTACTCATCTGAGTCGCCATGATTGGAAGTGAGCACGGAGTAACGGAACGGCGATCTGATTCTGATCTGAACGCAGATTGAGAGATAGAGGTTGTGACAACAAACCCTAATTTGGGAGAAATGTACTTATAGGGTTTTGGATTGGGCCGGATCAAAATTTTCATTTATTTAAAACTTTATTTTATTTTTTAATCAGGAATATACGTCAAACTTTCTGAGAAGATTAATTGTAATTATAATTTATTAATATATTTCAAATAAATAAATGTACGCTAAGAACTTCAAAATATAGTATTTTTATTAGAAAATTTTAATCAGTTTTCTTAGTAACTTATTTCATTAAAAAAATTAGTTGACCATTTTCAAGAAAATCTTCTCATTCAAATTTTTTTCACGAGGCTGAAATATTAAGTATTATTATTTAGTAAGACCAAATTTTACAAAATGAAATATGGCGAAAAAGGATTTTTTTTTTTTAATGTCTTAAAACTAATTATAACATAAAAAAAAATTTTATAATAGATTTATCTGTTAATTGTACACACAAAAATTGGAGGTGTACTGAGACAGTAGGGCTGCAAAAAGAAACTTATTTTGGGCCCAACTTGTATCTCTTTATAAACCAGGAGCCCAACTAGTGTACAGTGTTATATTTGTTTTGAGGTAATATAGTAAGAAGGTTAAATATAAATTATTTTTTAAAAATGCTTTTATATAACTAAATTGGCTTTTAATAATATAACTTATTATTCCGATTGGTTATATTATTTTAAAAATTTTAAATTTAATTTTTATTATTAGCTTAAAGTTATTTCAAATCATTAAACTTTGTAAGTTTCATTTTGTATTTAACAATTCTCTCTCACAGCTTTGTAATAAATTTTAACTAAATTTAAAGAATTTCCTAAAATAGATACATACTACAAATTATATTTAAATAAATTATATTCACTGCCTTTATTTCATTTAACTCTTTCAGTCCTATTGTTTAATTGATTTTTCTCTTCTTCGTACATAACAAAAAAAAAATTCATATATATGTTTTAGTAAATATACTTTTGTCAACCTACAAAAATTATCTATCTATAAACGTTGCAACATTCTTTTCTTGTAAAGTAGGTTAATTTTGAAGAATGTAAAGAGTTTATCATTATGTCTTCCAATTGAACAAGTATCATACCTTTGATGATTACAATAACATTTATTTTAATAAACCATCAAAGTTGATTATTCATAATATTTGAGAAGAAGAACGACTTATCTAAAATGAAAAATAAAACTTCCAAATATATGATTATTACAACTTTTAATGATTGAAAAATAATTTCATCATAAAATAATTTATGCTTTTAATGTGATATAAGAGCTTATTAATAACAATATAAGAAGAAAATGACTAAAGAGATTAAAAGTATATTAATGCCTTTTTTTGTAAATATGTTATTGGTATTGAATAAAAAATTATTCATAAATAATCTTGATTGCACAATTTGACTAGCTAACTTTAGTACCATCTTTCTGAACCACTTTTTTTCATTTATAAAACTCAAACTCGAAACTTAAGTTAAGGAGAAAGAAAGTCCAATACTTGATGACAATGCTTTTATTAAAAGACATAAGAAGGTGATTTTAAAAATTTGTACACGAAACAAATTTTCATCCATTTTTCAAAAGAGAATATAAAATCATTACAATAATTTTTTACATGTGAGACTTTTTGTAAGAAAATTCTTATAAAAATTGCAAGAAATAATTTTCTTACATATTTTTATGTGAATTTTGATTTTGATAATTTACTTGTGGATAATTAATTACTTTAAAGTTTGAAAAATCTTAAGAAATTTCTTGCGAAAAACATCTTCATGAAATTTTTGTGAAAGAAAATTTCATAAAAAAATAATAAAAAATATTTAAAAAAACTCTATTTAGAAAAACAAGTACTTTTTACTCTGAATTTAATTTCATGGATAATTTGTCTACAAATTTTAAAAGCACAGGTAATCAATCTCTTAAAAAAAATCCAGTAAAATTCTTTTACGAAATTGACTTTCTAAATATGTTTTTCTACTGAATTTTTCGCAAAAAGAAATCACGTGAACTTTTTTTCATAGAGAAATTATTATATATATATATATATATATATATATATATATATATATATATATATATATATATATATATATATATATATATGTGTGTGTGTGTGTGTTTTTAAAAATTATTTTTAATTTATAATATTAATGCTTTACAAAAAATTAACCGTCAAAGTAATACTTAAAAAATAAATGACAAGGTAATATATTAATAAGCTATTTTACTTATACTAATTAAATAACTAGTAAAATTATTCTTTTATCACTCTATGCTCTAGTCACATATGTACTTCACCTGATACATCTATAATTTAAAATCACGAAAACAAAATTATCATTTAATCTTAAATGTTAATAGTAAATATTCATTCATGAGTTAATATTATTCATGCTAAGATAAATTTTACGTATAATATACTGAATAGATATCTATTTATTAATACATAAGCATATATGATTATTCATGTATATTAATCAACTGGTCAAACAAAATAATTTTTATATATATTTAATCTTTCTCCCTAATAATTTTAAATAACATTATGTAAATGGAAAAACTTACAAACAATCAATAGATTCAAAGAAAAATAATAATAATAAGTGATACTAAAGTTATTCATCAAAACTTTAATTTTAGTAGATAGACATGAAACAAATGATGGAAGATAGAGAAAAGGAAGTCACACGAGAGAATTTAAAAAAAAAAAATTATTAGAGGACTATTTTTATGACAGTGTCAAATATGCAAAGGAGATTGAATTCATACACATGGAACAAGAAAATTTTTTATTACAGTATGTTACAAGATTCAAACATCTGGTTAGGTTTTATACCCAAACCATGATTAAAGTTTGGAGGTGTAAAAAGTTTGAGTTTGGACTGAGGCAGGAACTTAAAGAAGTGATAGTCTCAATGTCCAAGCCACACATGATGGAAGGATCCTCAAGAAATACGCCAACATTAGAAGAAATCTTACTCCAAATCTCATTTTTTCAATAGTAAAGGATCTAACTCTCAATTATAACCGAATGTCGAATGGCGTGTTGGACCACATATGATTAGATTTTGTCTTCATTTAACACCGAACATAACATATGATAGATGTTGTCACAAATACGGTTATACAACAAAAGAAAGTGTCATGTTCGGTTAAACTTTATTATAAATAATAATATTATTTTAAAAAATGAATTAAACTTAACTTAATCTTAAAACAATTTATTTGTAAGATAATTGTAATTTAGATATGATAAATATGTGGTTGAAGATTTTTTACTGGTTTGGAAAAGAAATATTTATTGTTGTAAACAAAAATTAATTTTATTTTTCTATAAAATATATAAATTAAAAAAGGAAGTATACATAACAGGCAATAGCTAAAGTATTATATGAAAAACATGCTCCACCTTGAAGCATTGTTTAGCACCCTACTCTTTGAGCAAATTGACCTGCAATTACAAAAGGAGATGGATGAAGAGATCATCACCCACATATGTAACTTAGACGCGTTGAAAGCACTAAGAAGAACATGGTCAATGTTGAAATTTGATGCTTTCCATGCACTCCTCCCACCTTTTTTTGCACTATTAAGCTTCGCCCCACTTCACACAAAGAGATAACAACACTTCCATTTTTGTAATATTTTCCTCTCTCTGAACGTAAATGGCAGCCAGCTAGCAGCACAACACCACCATGAACAAACCCACTTTGCTTCGTTTTCAGCTTATTTGACCTAAATCCATTAAGTGTCATGAAGTAATGATTTGTTGACAATGCATGGAACCTTTACTTATAAGCTTAATTGACATTTTGATTTCAATTATTATATTGCTCCATGGAGGAGAACTAGAAAGTTATAATATATTATAATATATATATATATATATATATATATATATATATATATATATAACCAATTGATTATAATATATAACTCTACCTGTAATGTAAACATTGATTTCATAAAATTGACTTCATGTGTTCATCTAATTGTTTATTTAAAAAAATGTTTTTTTTATAAGAAAGATAATATTTACTTCTTCAACAAGTAATTGTTTTAAACTTTATTTATTTTAAAACACTTATTTTAAGTTTAAATAAACTAGTTCCATTAATCCAATAATCTTCACAATTAGTTAGTTTTATTTATTTATTTTTTTATATAAAAAATAATTATTGTTAACCGTGTTTATTAAAATGATGCTTTGATTTAGACATAAAGTGTTTTTGAAATAATGAAGCTAAGTAAAATTAGTTAAAATATGTGCTTACATTTAGATTTAGCATTTTTTTTCTCTTATTTGAGTTTAGAAAGAGTATTTAATGCCTTTCCTGACAAAAATTATCGAAAGGTTATATCTTTTATTACTTTTCCATTATTAAATTAAAAAGGGTATTGGGCTAGTTTGAGTAAACACTTGAAAGGTTATGCAGTATCAGGAGTTTGAGTCAACAAAAAAATTGTTGTCATGTTTATATAATTAACCAAACATCGAGTAAATTTCGTTGGTAACTTGCATTTTAAAACGAAACTTATTTAGCTATTTTAAAATGTTTATATTCAGCTTAGTAATGAATTAATCTATTATATTAAATTGAATGAGTAATTAATTTTGTATTACTTTTGACCAAAACTTAAATGCACAATGATAAGTTAAAGATAAATTTAATAATCATCTAATTATTTTCACTTTATTTTCTCTGGCTTTTTCTTATTGTACTTTATTCCTTTTTTAATCTAATCTTCTGCATAAAGCTATTGATTTTTGTGGCGTTGCTAAAATCCACAATTGCTACAATTGAAATAAAAAACTATCAGAATTGTTGACAATCACTACAGTAAAAAAGGCCAAATTAAAACAAAAGAAGAGATAAAAGACCAAAATAAAATAGAAAAGATTGAAAAATAAATCAAAACAAATTCTGAAATTCTCATGTTGTAAGAAGTGAACTAGAGAAATTAAAACCACGTGTATTCATTTTGTATCTCCTTCTCAATTTCTCTGATATTTTTTTTTTCAGGTCACATTATATAATATATAAATATTAAATAGAATTAACAATATCATTCACGTGACAAAAAATATTAAAGAGAAAAAGGTGCAAATGTTCTTAATCTAAACTAGATATATATCTATTGATCTCAAATATATCTTCATAGTTGATGTGAGTTTCAAAATGTTTCAATGTCTTGCAGAGTTCTAGGTTATAGACTTATAAGATTCCACTCACTAAAGCTGAAATTCCTTAAACTTACATAGGATCAAAATGCATCCAATATAATTTATTTTGCAGTATTTTATACTTCTTTAAATAATATCAAATATTCTTTTCATACTTCTTTCTTTTTCTAACTGACTCTTTTTATTTTGCAAATTCTCATGAAAAAGAATTGTATAAATAAAAATTCTAAGATGAGAAAACATAGTTCAAAAGTACAAGATAAACCACTACATATATCTAAACTAGATATATATCTACAAGATAAAACACTCTTTCCCCTTTTCAATTTGCTTTTTTATCTACTAATTTTCAATAATTTTGCATCTACATTTGTAATATAATAGTGTAACACATCCCTCGTATTTTACATTAATCGCATTGAATATATGTGTGTGAGCATTTGAATATTTTTTATACGTTGTTTAACTTTTTATTTTTAATCAATTTAAAACTTAGACTTAAATATCGAGTAATAATATATATAAATTTAAAAAAAAAAACCGTAAACTAAAGAAAGGATGTTATAAATTTCATTTATTTTGTAGAATGTTACGAGAATTAATAAAAATTACTGTAAGAGAAGAGATTAGGCCATGAACAGGAGCTTAAATATGTGGAATTGTAACAAGGGTGCCAGCTTTTCCCAACTATACAAAGCTTCGTTTTCTTTATTCTCTTTGCTGGGCCACATTACAACTAAGTTCAATCCTCTCACCAAGCATTGTGTGTGTATATATATATAGCTTGTTGTTTCATCAAGATGCTGTACAAAACCCTTTTGAAGTCTTTGAAGATTGTGATCATGGCTAATTTGCTGACACTGCTTTTTGCTGTGGAAATGATAGTGGTGAGTAGTTTCAGTTTGGGAGCAAGTGGCTTGAACATGAACTACTACTTGTTGAGATGCCCTTTGGCTGCACTCATTGTAAAGAACACAGTCAACAGAGCTCTGCAGGATGATCCCACCCTAGCAGCAGGGCTTGTTAGAATGCACTTCCATGACTGTTTCATAGAGGTTCATTTTCTTTCTCTTTCTCTTGCATACAAAACTCACCAGAAATTATAATATAGTCTCAAACTATAATCTGCATGTGACAATACCTAGATTTTATTAACTCTTTCTTACAAACTGAAAATTCAATTTAATAAATGTTTCTCATTATAGCATAGGGCAGTTGGTGGGTTACGTATAGTCCAAGGCTCTTCTGTGAGAGCTTATGTTAAAGATGCAATTTTGAAAATCATTCATGTGTTTTTGTACAAGGTTTTCAATGTTAATATATTGTTGCTTCATTGCAAAGAGGAGTGGAGAGAAATATGATTAAAGTAGTAACACAAAAAGCTAAGATACTTATGAAAACACATGCACATTAGAATGAACTTTTGTTTGTAGGCAAACTCATCTAGTTGCATCCATTTTCTAAATTGAAAACTACACATTAACTTATCTTACAACTATTATTCATGAATATGGGTTATACTTGAAAAGGGTTTATTTTTGTCTACTAGGGATGTGATGGCTCAGTTCTGATCGACTCCACGAAGGACAACACGGCAGAAAAAGATTCACCGGCAAATTTGAGCTTGAGGGGCTATGAAGTAATAGATGATATCAAGGAAGAGCTTGAAAAACAATGCCCAGGAGTGGTTTCTTGTGCTGACATTCTTGCTATGGCTGCTAGAGATGCAGTTTTCTTCGTAAGATGAAACTAAACTACCACACATTTCATTTTTCGTCCCTGATTTTCCATTTTCTTTCTGGGTCTAACAGTAACAAATTCAATTTTCATTGTGGTGCAAATAAGTCATATGTTTGCTTGTGTTCTAAACAAGTTATTATAAAACAAAAAAGCAGAAAAAAAATAAGAAGTAAAAAACTGCTTATTATTACTAAAGTTAGATTTTTTTTTATTTAACAATTCATAATAAAATAATATATTTTAGAACATATATTCTAATAAAATTCTTAATTATGCAGGCAGGGGGTCCTGTGTATGACATACCAAAAGGTAGGAAGGATGGAACAAGGTCCAAAATTGAGGATACCATCAATCTTCCTGCACCCATTTTCAATGCTTCTCAGCTCATCAAGGTCTTTGGGCAACATGGGTTTTCTGCAAGAGACATGGTGGCTCTCTCAGGTAACATGATACGCCTGTGTTTTTCCTACTTTTACTGTGTGATGAATAGTTTCAAGAGAATATTGACCTAACTGTGCATGCCATGTGATTCTGAATCATTGCCAAATTAGTAAGCACTAATTAAAGTTTCATAACATGACTAATGGTTTGTTAAGTGTCACTCAAAATGGTTTTTTTTTTTTTTTTTTGATTGTGCAGGAGCTCACACATTAGGAGTGGCAAGGTGTTCTTCATTCAAGCAGAGACTTACCCCAGTGGATCCATCTTTGGACTCACAATTTGCAAAGACACTCTCCAAGACATGCAGTGCTGGTGACACTGCAGAGCAACCCTTTGACTCCACCAGGAACGATTTCGACAACCTATACTTCAACGCTCTGGTCTCAAACAACGGTGTTCTCACCTCAGACCAAACGTTGTACACTACCCCACAAACCAGAAACATTGTAAACTCTTACGCAATGAACCAAGCCTTGTTCTTCTTGGATTTTCAACAGGCTATGGTGAAGATGAGCACGCTCGATGTCAAAGAAGGGTCCAAAGGGGAAGTACGAAGAAATTGCCATAAAATAAACTGAACTTGGGGCTTTGGTGGTGTGATGTTCAATTGATTTGGGAAACTCTCAAGAGTTGTCATTCATGGATGAAATCACATGTTTTGTCTGTCTTAATCATAAATAACTTGTTTGGTTTGCTCTTTATGATTGTTTTCCATTAAGCAGATCATTTATTTGTATTATAATATTATTATTATTATTATTATTATTTAGCTTTTTTTTAATGTTTTTTTAATTTAATTGTAATTTTGATTCCTATACTTTATAACTCCGGAGTTTTGTATTTTCTCTAAATATCATTATGTGATATTCAAAGGAAAAGTAGGTTATAAATAATTGAAGTGAAAACTAATGAAAATTTATTAGTATTATACCGTTCACACTTCTCTAGTCTTGTTCGTTTTCGCATTGAAAAAAAAGGAATAACTCAATTTACATACTTAAAAATAGTGAGACCAAAATTTCTGATTTTGTAAGATATAAAAATCAAAATTATAATTTTTTAAATAATTTATTTGTTTCTTCAAGAGTTCATTTACTTCGTATATCAGAGACATAAAATATAGTTACATATAAATGAAGTTTAAAATAAATAGAATAAAATTATGTAGTCCTTGAAATTAAAATTTTAGTTTTGAAATCAAGTAGTATCAATAAAATGTTAAAAAGGGGAGATATTCATTTGACATATGCCTGTTATGTCATTTTTTTCCAAAAATATATTTTTTTAAATTTAATAAATAGATTTTTTTTATTTTGGAACACAAGTCCACGTCAAATTTTAGAAACTAAAAAATATAATTAAAAAACAATATTTTATCTAAATTATAAGTTATTAACAATGGAAAATTAGGGCCCAATTTTTGGCCGTGTTGTGGTATCTTCATAATCACCTAAAAAAACAAAACAGTTAGAAAGCTCTTTGATGAGCTTGGTTTCAGTGAAGTGGATTCGTTGTTGTGATATCTCCATCGAAATTCCAATCGCAGTTTCTGAAAATCGAAGCAACTCAGTCCTCAGTTACCTTTCGTTCCCATAACCACAGATCCACCGTTTTATTTTTTCATTCTGTTTTCAATTTTCCCGAGAAAGTGTGGGAAAACGATGGAAAAAATGAACAAAGCCTTCGAGAAAGTGAAGATAATGGTGGGAATGGACGTCGAAGACGAAGAGCAACAGGCCGCGGCATTGGAAAACAGCAACTCCTTCGCCTTCATGGACGATTTCAACCGCAACTGCACCTTGTCCACCACACAGGTCTTCTACTTCGCTCCATTTCTGTTCCAATTGGCAAATTCAATTTGTTAATCGTTTCATTTCTGAGAAAATAGAATAGTACGCAGCGATGAGATAGAAAGGAAGAGAAAGTTTGAGTGTATGGCTGATTCGGTACGGAAATGGATGTGCTAGGTTTTGGATGTGGATCTGATCCTTAATTGTGGTTTTTACATGGCTATATTTTAGAATTTGATTTTCCTTTATTACCATTATCGAAGTTCAGGTGTTTTAATTTGATTTACTGTTGTCAGATCAGAAACTGTAGTTAGTGTGTTAAGCTGGAAGATAGGTTGGTGAGAATTTTTTTTTTTTTTTTTTTATCTCGCTGTTAGATTAGGAAAGTAATCCATAGTTACATAATTCTCACAATAACTATGCATGCATATCACACCCAAATTTACTGTCCCATGTGCTGCTGCGATCTGGATTTCTTTTTAATGGAGACCGTGTAATAGTAATGTAAAATGTGACAAATCGTGTACCTACGCGAATCATGAATTCATACTTGTGCTGCATACCTGAATCTGATAACTACGAGCTGCCCTAAGTGAGAACAAGTCAAGTCACCTCCAGATTTATTTGACCCCGTGTCAATTTACAATGTTTTTAAGGAAAATTAGCAAAATATTGCCGCATTAGAATATTTTTGAATTTTAACCTTGAATTGGCAAGGTGCACAGGTATAGGAAGGAAGGTAGAGAGTTGCATGGGCAGTGGTCATCACTTTTTTTTATTTTTTTGGATACTGGAAGCTATCAGTGTTATCATTAGCGGATTGTGGGAAATGGCAGAAAGCCAGTCCGGGCTTTCAATAGCATCCATAGCGGCAAAGCTTGCCCTTCCCTCTACAGGGCTGCCATAGTAGAGCGGTTTGGTATAGAAGACATAGCAGACTGAAGAGCGTTCATAGTGACAGTGTATATACTCTAAAATAGCTCTCTGAGAAGAGACCTCAGGGCCTATCTAGGGGACCTTCCAAAAGTGAAATCTATAATCCACTATATCATACAGTAGATAGTGTTGCAAACAAATAGTGGAAGTCACATACTATATACGATGTGTGTGTGTCTGCGTCTAAATATTAAGTTGTATGCAAATAAAAATAAAATGCGTGAAAATTGGCTTAATATTAAGTTGTTAACTCAAAAGTGCAGTTGGCCGTGAGACTCGCTGGAAATTACAAGATGATATAAGATACATGTTGCACCTATGGTGCCATAGCAAGCATAATAGCGGGTGGAGTTGCAATTTCAGGTCTGAGGACTTCTGCAACGCTTTAGCACTTCTGGTGGCTATTTAGCAACACTGGAAGTTTTAAAATGTTACAATCCACAGATGATATGGGATTGAGAAACAAAAACAATAGAAAATGTGGAGACAATATTTCCTAACAGAAATTATCGTTGTAGATATTTTTGTATTGTTGGAAATAACTTATACTGGCTCTTAGGTGTAAGTGAGAGTTGAGAATGATTCACTGATGGATTGCAAGAAATAACTGATTATCTTCACGAAATCATTCATAAAGGGTGAATTAAAATAAATATTTGTTGGAAGATGAAATGAACTGGATGCCTGAAATACATTTTATTTGGATGGGAATTTTTGGGGATTGTCTTATTGAACTGAATTATAGTGATATTGTATAACTTTTAGGTTCATTTGTGTTGCAAGATGTGCCTTTGTTAATGAATTAAGATATGTAGTCTATAGAGGTACCATGTTTTGAGGTTCCGCAGTTTAAATTCTCAATACACAAACTGTGCAATCCCAATTATATAATGGTGCCTTCTGTTTCATATTTTTGTGAGGCCTGATTAAATCTTGTGATTAGGACCATTATGCTATTTTCAGCATCTCTATAGTTTCTACCCTCTACATCTCTCTCTTTTCTCCTCTATTTTGGATTCTTTTACTAAACCGTGTGCATCAATTACCTTCATGTTCTCTTATTTACCCAAACTGCTATCATATTGAAATGTTCATTTGATTCATCTGGCAGGTTTCTATTTGTAAATTGTCTTTCACAGTTTAACTAATAAGCTCTCTGTCTGTGACCAGAGACTATATGGTTTTGCCATATGCTTTGCTGCGGGATTAACTTGTACACTATTGGTAAGTTTGACATTATGATTTTTCTTGTTAAATAAGTGAAGCATATATGCTAGGGCTTCAGTTCAATGCGGAAATATGAATCTTAAGCTTTAATCTTTCTTAGAATATGGCCACACCCAATGCTGAAAGGCAGCCCAAAAACAATGGCCCGTACACTACCAGTGTGGGCTCATGTATGCACCTTATATCCCTGTGAATGTTGCGAATGTTTATATGGCCAGTGTAACTGTAACCTATGACCAATATAGTCAAAACACAAGGCAGCAACCATGCCATTAAGATGTGTTCATCATTAGATTGTATTACTCTTATGGTTATAGAGCATAAGCAAGAAACTCTATACTTTTGGCGTCCTTTACTTAAATCAGCAACTGGAATAGAATAGATGTATAAAGTTGTGTAATTAAATATGAGGGTAATGAACAGATGTCGTAATGGTTTCTCTAGCCTTTTGTATGAAAATTTAATGGGAATATAGTCCCTTTCACTTACTTTCTGAAAACTTTACAACTGTTACTCTTTCTACTATAATGCATAATAATATTAGCCTTTTAACTCAAATTTATTTTGGCAGAGAAGAATAAGCACTAATAAATGGCATTTCCCTTTCCCATGTTACAGTCCATGCTTGTTTTCTTCAAGCCAATCAAGTTTGCAATAGCATTCACTCTTGGTAATTTGCTTTCACTTGGAAGGTATGTTCTGTTTTAGATCTGTTTAATTACATTATGATGCTGACTTCCTTATACTCTGCAATTTAATGTTTTAGAAATGGCGATACATTCAAACTGTTTCTAGTTCACTGGATTTCCATTCACAGGTTTCAAATATTTTGCTGCTATCAGGAATGGAAAATGTTTTTTCTTTCTTTCCTTCGGAAAAGAGGGTTGGGGGGAGGGGGAAGTAGGCGATAATGTTTCTTTACTCTTTATATCACTGTACGCAGCACTAATCCTATGAACCTCAAATTAGTACTTTTGCCATAAGACTCTCACACCTGATAGGCTATTTTGTTGATTGGACTCTCTTCGTGGACTTGAGTTCTAAAAATTAATCAGTAAAATCCATTAAGTAATGCAGAAAACTGGAACTCAACTCAACCCATAGATCAGAGTCAAATGAGAAATGGGGCAATACAGTGACTAGGTGAGCTCTTCAAAGCTGCCTAGATTCCTCTTAAGTCCCAGTGTTATTGCTGATTCTTTCTTGCCTTCCGCTCATTCCATATCTTCTTTTAATAACCTTGCCAAACTTCACACCTTCCTTACTCTTCCTCTAGCCTGCATCCCATCCACATGTCTAGTCTATTAAAAGAAATCCCCGTGCATATTCTATTTTATATCACCTCTGTTACTCATATTTGCCCTTAACCACTTCCTTTCCTTTCTCCTCAGTTGGCTCTTGGTATAATTGGGGATCTATCACAATGCTTAAAAGTGAGATTTCCACGGCTTAATTTCTGTTCTTATGAATGAAAGGCACCAAATATTAGGAAGTCTTAGGTATTAGGTATTTTGAATTCTTACAATGTAGTAAAAAACTTTTAGCAACCAATATAGAACGACTTTCTTAAGGTTAGGATATCAAGATGAAAATAAGCAAGACTAATTTGCATATCTCATTATGGACTTCAGTTTCCTTTTTCTTTCTTTTAGCTGGGTGATGTAACACTCGGTATTATGTGGATATGATGTCTTTCTTGGATATCTAAAGGTTTTGAATTGAACATTGATTTTTGCTGTAAGTATCAGATTGATCCGTGGCCCCGATTACTAGTATTAAAGTGATAATTTTTCCAGAGATGCAATCATTGAGATTTAAATTTTATTTATCTCTATTGTAAGAATATATCCCTCTTTTACGTCTTTTGCTGTAGAAATTGTTTTATAGTTACATTGTATTGTTTCATCTTACTCTTACTAGTTTAGTATTTTAAATTAAAACTGACTAAATAGTTTGAAGTTGAAAATTTACGAATAGTTCATGTTTATATATTGACTTTGAAACTCCTTGTCAATGCTGTTCTGTTTACTTGGAGTGCTAAGTGGGAATCTTTTTTATGGCAGCACAGCATTCCTGATAGGTCCTAAGAGGCAAGTGACAATGATGCTTGATCCTGCTCGTATATATGCAACAGCCATATACATTGCAAGTATGATAATCGCCTTGTTTTGTGCTCTTTATGTAAGTCAAAATGCAGTTGTCTTTTCTTCATTTTATGTAGCACAAAAAGATCCTATCTTTTACTAGCTCATTATCTCATTATTTTGCATTAAACAGGTTCATAACAAGTTACTGACACTTCTTGCAATTATTTTGGAATTTGGGGCACTTGTTTGGTATGTCACATATTTTCCAATTGTCTTCCATATAAATTTGTTCAATATAACCTGAAGTGTGCTGTATGCACACATTAAGTTACCATACCATAAATCTGATGTGGCATAAAGGAGTATGCCAATCATGGGGAAAATTCTAAAGATAAATTCAATTATATAATGTATATATGCTCCAAAGAGAAAGGCTATATGTCCACCAATAAGCCCGAAGCAAAAAGGTTTGAATGGTTATAGAATTAGTTAACGTAGCCATGAACTGATAATGAAAACTGAAAGACCTATTTAGTTAATGTGTATTTTTAGTTGAAATAGCTCGAGTGTTTTGTAACATAGGGGTAAAAATAAAATGACAGGGGAAACTTGGCCACAGTGCCTTCCTAGATAAGGCAAAAGGATGGGAATTGGAAATGAACTAAGCACAATTGGCATTCGAAACTTCAATGTGCGATTAACTCAGTGATGAAGTAGTTTCGAGGCAGACATTATGATGTGTGGATGGTGAAGCTCCATTTTTGCATTATATTAGACTAACTGGCTTCAAGCTGGGTCAACTGTGTGAATAGCAACAGTTTTCATGAATCAACTAGCCTTTAGTTGGCTGATGTGGCAATATCTGATGCGACTACATCTTTACAAAAGCTACACATGTAAGGCTTCAAAAGTGAGAAACCTAGAAATGAAGCCAACACCGAATAATGCAAGGAATGAGCTTCTACCACCACTATATGTTTTGGTATAAATTACGATATACTTGAGATTAATATTAAGAATGAACGAAAATTAAGCATTTATTTATTTTTCTCTTATTAGTATTTATTGTCACCTAATAGTTTGGCTTCAGAGATAGTTGTGTTGGTAGTGGATTAGAACTAAATTCGTAGTTTGAAGTTTGAACAATATAAGTATTGTAATTAATAAAAACTTATATAGCTTTTTAAAACTAAAAGCACTTTCTTTCTTTTGAAGTATTAATGATATCTATGTTTCAATATTTGTATAATCTGATATCTCTTCAAGAATGCAATAATATGATTTATCCTGTTGTGATTGACAGGTATCCACTCCTATACAATCTGACATATTTCTCTGTCTTCTGATATATTGATTGACAGGTATAGTTTGAGCTACATCCCTTTTGCGAGGTCCATGGTTTCAAAGATCATGGTTTCATGCTTTGACACAGAATTTTAGGTTATAAACTCAAAAAAGACTATGGCATTATGTGTCGAACTCACTGCATTGACACCCCCAATATCCTAAAAGTCCTACAGAAAAAGGGTTTCCGCCGCTGCAATACAGTTGTGGATTATGATTTTCTTTATTGTCTGCTCTTTCCTTTCATGGAGTCTTGTGTAGGTTACACTAGATTGTTAGACGTAAAATCTTGTGCATTTGTATTATGTTGTTTATGAGCTAATGTAAAGATTTTCATTTCTCAGTTGTGTCCTTTCACTCTTCAGTCGTTTGTCATTTCTTGTTTTCGTTGCTTCATGCTGCTTTGGGGGATGGCCATGTGCCATAGTCTGCAACCTTTAATTTCCAGAACAATTCTTGCCCGAAACAGCTGATTCATTTAATCAATTAAAAAAAAAAACACGTGTTGGTTGGTAAATGGACTAGCAAGAAACCAAAACAATAACAGAGAAAGGAATAGCAAGACGCAACTGGTCATCTCACTACAAAGCGGGAGATAAACACGTTTCAAAGGAAAATTGTATTTTTTAAGTATGATTTTTTGACAAATGGCCGATTTAGTTTCTAAAACTAAATTCGTTGTCTTATTAGTTTTTGAAACCAAGTAAAATTTTAATGAATTTCTGAAATTTTTGGAGTTTTGTTTAACTTCCTAAAATTAAAAAAGAAAAAAAAAAACTGATTTGGAATGGAGACAAAAAAAATAATTAAAGACTTAAATGAAATTCTAATTTTTTTAGAAACTTATTTGAGTTTTCTTTAGTTTCATATATTAGTATAATATCTAGATATAATTTTATTAAACCAGTCATTCATTCGTGAATAAAAACTTATGGTAGCATCTTTATCTTGTTCACCAAGAAAATTAACTGGCAATAAAGAGAATGACACATTGAACCAACTTTCAAATGTTTTCTCATGTTTTTATTTCTTTAAAATAAGTGAGTTTTTATTTTGTGGTTTGAGATTTTAATTTTGTTTTCAGTCCCTCCAAAATTGAAATTATTAATTACGATCTGTGGTCGCATTAGTTAAGTTGTTTATGTGTTTAACAAAAAGGCAAGCGACAATGATAAGTGATGCATGTTAATAATGTTATATAACATCAACATACGACACTTAAAAAATACTCTCAAATAATATTAGGAATTAAAGATAGTTATTTGAAATTTTGAAAAAATGAAAATCAAAGAAAAATATTTTCCGATGGGAAAAAGCAAAGTTTACACTTTTTCTAAGGAATAAAATAGTGATTTAAAATTTTATAGGAATGAAAAACAAAACAAATTTTATAAGAGCCAAAATTAAAACTTACCAATTTTACAGAAATTAAAAACATATTTAAGTCCATATTTATACTTAATACTGCTATTAAAAATATTAAATTTCAAAACTCAAGAGTATGCAAGAGAGAAAAAAAAAAGGTAAATAGGTAGGAAGAGGAGAAAGGAGATAAATTAATAAACAAACAACAAGTTCACATCATCACATGTCCTTATTGATCTAACAATGTATTTGTAGTTTGAACGAACTGTAACATATATATCAAGACAACAGTGAACAATGTGGTATTAATTGTTAGAAGCTGTAAAACTGAAAGAAGCATAAGACACAGAACCAGCATCCCAAGTATCGTGAACAACTTTGGCCTTTGCATTTTCACCAGCAGCACCCATGGCCACATGCAATGGGAAGAAGTGATCTGGCCAAGGATGAGCCATTTTTGCATATGGGGCCTTCTCTTCATATTCATTAACATCCTCGTATCTACACCACTCATGGATTCAAATACATAGGTAAGAAGCATGCTATATGATCATAATGAGTAAAATTCATGACTCTAGTTGAAAACTGCAACTTTTACCTTTTTTTTACCACTTGGTAACCTATTTCATAAGCTTTAATAAAGTCCTCAATGAATAGGATGTCACAATTCACAAACATACAAGAAAACTAAACCATTGTGTTATGTTCAAATAGGCAAGTTACCACTTTGAATGTAGAAGCACACCAGAGCCAACCTAAAGTCAGAGCTACATATACAACAATAATGCGTGTTGGTGAATGTAGGGAAACCTTTGATGCCACCTTGGATAAAATAGGATAAAACAGAACCAAAATATATCATGTTTTTAATAGATATCCTTTGACATATCAAATACAAAATAGACCAAACCTATATTTCCTGTTTCATCCAAATGTATCTAATATCTTAGAAACAATTAAGAGTTTAAGACCATACATACATGTGTGGTTAGCATTTGCAAATTCTTTTCCTGGCTTAGAATTAAGAGCAAGGACCTTACAAAGAATGTTAGTATGAATGTTAATGAGGAATCCAAAACAAGGAATCATGGCTCCTTTCTGCACCTCCATGAAATGTGAGAAAAAGGTCCAAATTGTCTATGTAATAATTTTTAAATTATGTAGTATGAAATATATTTTAGATTGTGTGATTCAGAATGTATTTCTAAATAATGTATTTCAGATTACAAAATTTTGAAATGTATTATAAATTATATAATTCAGATTGTATAATTCAAAATCGCTTTTTAGATTATATAATCTATAATGCATTTTCAAATTGTATATTTTAGAATATATTTTCAGATTTAAAAAAATTATTTTAGATTTTGTAATCTAGATTACATTTATGAAATGTATTTTGAATTACAAAATTCAAAAATGTATTGTTAATTGCACGATCTCAAATTCATAGTTATATTTATGAATTGAACATTTTGGAAATAATTTGTAGATTTCACAACCCTAAAGTTAGAATTAGAATTATACTTGTAGAATTCTTTTAGTGGAATCCTCTCTCAAGTTGTACAATGTGAAAATTAACCCATCATAACTATAGACTCTACACTCCAAAATGCTACAATTAGTTTTCAAATCTTATGATTCATAACTTTACTAAACATGAAATTATTATTCCAAATTGTTAAATCTAAAAGACTTCCAAATTATACAATTCAAAAATAAGTATCACCTCCACAGTTGTTCAAATCCTTTGAAAAAAAAATGAAAAACTTATACCTAAAAAAGCAACTAACTTCATAACATCTACACTAACTTGCACCTCAAACAATACTTTGTCAATTCAAAGTCTAAAGAAATAACTCAACAAGTAAAAACACCAATGGACAACAACAACAATGGAGGGTGAATGAATAATAAAACAGAAGGGCAAAATAGGTATTTCGAAAGAATAGGGGGTGCAGGAAGAAATTGTGGGAAAGCATTACCTTCCATCAAGAAGAGAGGTTTTTAGCCATGACATAAAAGCCTGAGCCCATGGAGCAGGTGGGGTATTACGAGGTGCAATTGCTCTGAGGTTGTGAGTGGCACTCCCTGAGCCAATGATTAGAACACCTTCATCTTTAAGAGGGGCCAAAGCCTTTCCCATGTTATAGTGGTAAGTACCTCCTTTGTGGGATGAAACTGAGAGTTGACACACTGGAATGTCTGCCTCAGGGTACATCAACATCAGAGGCACCCATGCACCATGGTCAAGCCCACGTTTCTTGTCTTCTTCCACATGCCTAAACCCTGATCCTAAGAGTACCTCTTTCACCCTCTTCGCCAACTGTGGTGCCCCAGGTGCTGGATATTTCAACTACCAATAAAAGGGTACACAAGTTAAAGACAAAACTAGAAAAATAGTAAGAGTTCATCATCAAAATGTTAGGTCTGAAGGAGGTGCACATAGTAAAATAAAGAGTGTAAATAGTAGTTTTCTTATCCAATAATAAATGGTACGTTTTGACTCAACAGTTAATATTAATAACGTTGTGACTTCAAACTAAGAACAACCATTCTCATAAGTACAATTAATAAAATAATTATTTATATCCCAAAATTTAGTATTTTCAATAACTAGCATTGAAATATCTGATCAAGTTACACTTTCGAAAAACAACTATTAGTTGATATATGATTTCAGAATATTTGTTGAAACAATCATTAAATAAATTTCTAGCCTTGAATATAATCGGAAGGAAAATTATAAATAAAAAATTTATAAAAAAATAAAGTAATTCAGATTTGGGATAGTGAATCACCATCAAAAACATCAACGGGTATGAACAAAAATGTGAGAAGTAAATTAAACATACTCTTAGTATTTTCAGTTCTATTTGAACAATGCTCAAATCATGGTTACCAAGTAGTTTTCAAAAAGCAAGGGATTGGGTTGGGAAGTGGGGATTAGAAGTCAAAGATACCAAAGAGATAAAAAATAATTATAATGTAAGTTCAAAGAAAAATGTCTCCACCACCAACTTCGGAAGGTTCTTCACCAAAAATAAACAATTTCCAAGGAACCAGTCAAATTGGTTCTCATTCTCTGTCTCATTTCAAACCATTAATCATCATGCTACGCATAATATAATTAACATAGCAAAAAAAAAAAAAACATATAAAGTGGGTTTATCTTTCTTGTTAATGACATTGACCAAGCTCTTCTTTTATATACATTTTTCTTTATCTATTTGCTCTTCCATTCATTCTAAAATTTATTCCACAGTCACAACAATTATTATCGAAATAAGTAATCCTTTCCGAGTTATTCACAATTAAATTTAATCTAAAACAGATACTAGGTCAAAAAATACTTTTTTCTATAATTTATCTATAATTATTAAGAAAGAGGAAATTTTTTACAAAATCGTTTTTAATATACTTCATTACTAATTTTACTCTTGTCAATATAATTTATTTTAATATTTTATTTTTTTATTAATTTATATTAATAATAATTAGAAAAAATGTTGTTTTCACTTTTTTTGTAATAATTATTATAAAAATTATTTTTAATTTTTTATTATCTGGTAATAACGATGATAATAATAAATGTTTTTTTTTCTTTCAATTCAATATCTTAATTCTTTTAAATTAAATAAATATTTTTGTTTTCATCACACTCCATCAAAAGTGTGAAATTAATGGTGTTTTCTAACATCCTTAATGTCGACTAACTAAAAAGAGTAATATTAATTTGATTTATAAAATCAAATAACCACTAAAAATTGAGACAAAATTGAATACGCAGATTAAGAAAGTAATTTAACCTAATAATAATAGTAAAATATGCAAACAAACAAACCTTGTACATGGATTTGGGGAAGCCATAGAAGTCGTAAATGGTGTCGTTTCGGTCAACGACGTTGACGGTGGGAACATCGGTGTCCCAGTGGCCGGAGATGACGAGAATGGCGGAGGGTGGAGTCGGAAACTGCTCTTTCCAGGAATTGAAGAAATTCCACGCCGGAATCGAATCATCTACGGCAAGACTTGGTGATCCATGCGAAACGTAGAATGTCTCCTTCAATTTCAACCCCATATTATCACTGTTCTTCTTCTCTTCAATCAAATCACCACTTTCTACTTTTTCTTCTCTCTTCCCCCAACTATTTGAACTGTAACAAAATCTTAAGATTTTGTTATATAGAGACAGAGAAAGAAAAAAAAGTCTTATATACCAATTTTTATAACTATGCTTTATATTTTTTTATATTTAATTTTTGTATTAGTTCTATTAAGATAGTATAATTTTAAGAAACATAAAGATTAAATGTTTTTGTGATACAAAAATAAAAGTCAAATGATTGATTTTTAAGTTGAGACGTTATGTAGTTGTTATTAAGGAAAGATGGTGTCATTATATATTCTATTACATAAAAATATATTTCGATTTAATAAAAAATAATAATCTTACTAAAGAATAACATATGACACTGCTAAAACTAATTGTATTCATGTAATAAAGGATAAAATAGTTTTATTGAAGGTTGACTCCTAAAATTTTTTGAAAGTTTGAAAGAATTATATGCAAGGATAAATCTTATGATAATTATTTTTTTATTCCACGTTCTAATTTTTATTGTCATAATTGTTCTTTTATTAGGTAATGTATAATGATTTTGTATTGTTTGTTTATAATATTTTTCGGGTCTATGTTTGTGACATTTGACCAGCCAACATGAAATTATCTCAAATGTGTCATTGCGGTGCCATAATTTGAAGAAATGATAATATTGATGATCTGAATGGTAATTATGAAAGTAAACTCAAAACACAATAAGAAAAATTATATTTTGTTTTATTTATTTTTATCGTCTTATAGTCCAGTTAGATTATGGTTTTTATTTGATAATTTGTTCAAGACTTTTCTTCTAAAGATAATAATAATATATAATGAACAAAGATAAAAAAATCATTATAATTTTTGTATTACGAGTGCCTAAATGTACACACCACATATAAGTTATCACGTGTAGAGTTTAAATAACACACTAATTTAAAATTGATTTTTGTTATAAGGTTTCACAATTTATATATAATAATAATTTGAATTAAACTCAAAAGGTTATAAATATAGTCTCATTTTTTTTTCAGAAGTACTCACTAAATCTCATATTCACTCACTAAATATTCATTATATATTTCTCTACAATTCTTATTAACTTAAGTGTTAAAGGATCTTCTGTAGGTGAATTTCCACACGGTGCATCATTAACAAAGCTTGGAAATCACTATTTGTAATAATCATCAACTTGACTAAAGCTTAGTCAACTCGAAATCAACTTTAATACATCTGAGAAAGTTTCAACACAGTTTCTGGTAAGAACAAAATTTGTATACCAGTTCATCTGATAGCATAGATATCATTCAACTTTCAACTGACTGAGTTTCACTATGCAAATAAATTACTATTGCAATTCACAAATTGAGTATTATTTGAAAAGTAGTCACTTCTAGCTAAAAACTTAAGTGTTATTTGAACATGCAGTCACTTGGTTAAAAACCCCCAGTATTGTTTGAAATGCGGTTACCGACTAAAACTCAAGTATTGTTTGAACCTCTCTTGACTAAAGATAGACAAAAGATTAAGATATTTCTACAATACATAAATAAACTTCAAGAATATTTTTGTTAAATACAATGTAAGCTTATAGACTATATGTATTTATCTTTAGTTAAAATTTCACTTATTAAATGAAATAAAAATTGAAAGGTGTTGTATCACCTATCATATAAAACACTTGTATCATACACAATTTATTATTTCTTAATGTTCACACTTTCTTATAGACGAGACATCTTCACGTTTTATACTTTATTCTAACATATACACTTAATCAAAACTAAAAAGCTAAACTTTGCTCTAACAATAAGTCTCATTTTAAAATTTATATTTAGTAAATTTTAATTAATTCATAGTATAATATCTTTTTTTAAATAATTTTTTTCACATTACTTAGTCTTTAATTCATTATTAATGTCAATTTATAAAAAATTAAGTTTTAATTCCTTGTAAATTTGGATATTTTCAATTCAATCTTTATTAATTATTTATTTTCTTTATAGAGTACCAAAAAATTTTATTTTTTTTAATTGAGTTTTCGTATTCTCATTTGATTTTGCTATCAACTGAGTACACGTAGTCATAAAAAATAAAAAAAATAATATAATTAAGTTTTATGTTCCTCGTAGATTTAGGTATTTTCAATTAATTACACATAATTTTAATATTTTTCGATTGAGTTTCTACCGTAAACTAGAGTAACTTTTCAGTTTGAACTACAACACCACAAGATAATAAAAAAAATAAGCCCTTAAACCTTAACTATCTTTATTAAAGAATAATATCCTTTTATTTTTTTTAAACTAATTACTTACAAAATATAAAGATTTTGCATACTATAATAAAAATATTTAATAATAACTTACTTGAAAATATCCAAATTTATGAGAGATTTAAAACTTATTTATGTCATTTTTTATTTATTTTTCATATGGGAGAGACACACAAGTAATAATGACAATGGAAGACAACAACTATCTTATCCATGTTGACATACAATATTAAATAATATCAATTTAATTAAAAATATAAAAAATTTATATACTAAATAGAATAATTTTTTTATGATGAATTCAATTGAAAAAACTCAAATCTATAAGTACTTAAAACTTAGTACTAAATTACATTACTATTTATGAAACTTTTTTATTATACAAAATATTAATGCTTATAATAAATTTCGTATAAATGGTATTTAATGTATTTTTTGAATAATTAAGAGAATTAGTATAAGTGTCAACAATACCATTTTTTAAACATCTAAAAATGTCATTTTAGTGAAAGTAAAAAGAAGAGGGCATTGTGTGAAATGAGCAAATTCTAGTTAGTCTCATAATAATAAAATAAGAGAGCATTGTGAGCTAATTTTTACTAAATATAATTCTAACTTACTCTAAATGTTGAAGTATCTTTTGAATAGTTGACATTAAAGTGAATTTTATTAATCATCGAATATTTGTTATTCTCGTTGCATTCTTTTGATAAAAGCAAAACAATAGTAAAAACCCAATAAAAAACAAAAGAAATAAAAATAAGAAAAAAAGTAATCACCAACAATCATCTAAGAAGACACTCTTCAAAATAAATTTCTTTTATTAACAACAATCAATTTAAAAGAGTATAATTTGGATAATATGAACCTATATATCTTTTGTAATATTTAAAATTGATAATAATCCCTTACATATAATCAGATATTAAAAAAAGAAAAAAGAAAATCACGAGTCTTATATAAGACCTAATGCACTAGAGTTGATATAACAAGTTATATGAACTAGTCTTAAATTATGAAACATAACACACAACATAATTAATATAACAATTTATATGAACTAAAACATTTAGTTTCTGTTAGGAATTAATAATTCATCCTGCAATTCTTGTTATCAATTAGATTCTTTGTTTGTTTAGTATTTATGAGAACTATAAAAACTTTGTCAGCCAAGATTATACGAAAAAGCAAGTGACTAAATTTAACACTCATTTCATCAAATTCATACTACAAATCATATATCATCCATAAAAAGATAAGATATGAAAATCATTAAAAATTTTATTCTTGTGTCACATAGACTTTAAGGATGAAATTTGACACACCATATGGATAAAGATGATTTTAAATTAATTTTATTTTTCTTCTTAATTTTTTTTTTTCATCTCATATTTTGATAAAGATTTTATCTTGTTGATTTTTATTTTTTTAAAATTTTCCTATAACTGAAAAATAGTTTCATGTTAGATTCTTTTCCATCCTAATGGAATGTTAACTCAAAGTTAAGATTATCATTTTTATACATCGTTATAATGCAATTAATTAATAATTATTTTAAATAAAAAATTAAAATCTCGATAATCTTTTTCTTTCTTTCTTTTTTAATTTTCCGCATTTTGTGTTTGGTGTTGGCATTGCATCCTCCCGATACAGAGGCAATCATTTAGTGAGTCCCAAACACAGTCTCACATAAACACAAACCTTCAAAAGCCACACGCAACACACACTTCCGATAGAAGAGGCTCCGCGACAATTAAGGTTATCTCAGAACACTCTTTCTTAACAACTTCTAGGGTTTTCTTTTGCTTACTCTTTCGCTGCTCCAATTTCCCAATCCATTTCACTTCTGTTTGCCTTTGCATTTGCATTTCGTTCTTCAATTCCCTCCGCATGCGCTTCCTTCCTTCTTCGTGCTGTCGATTTCCCAATTCTCCATTTCTTTCACATTCGAATGTTGTGTAAATTGTTATTGCTCTTTCGTTATTTGCTTCTTCTATTTTGCACAGCTTTTTGCTTTGGTATTTTCTCTGCCTCGGAGTGTGAGTTGGAGTGTGAGAATTTGAAATTTCTATTTGATTGAGGAATCTGATAATGCCGATTTTCTAAATTCACGAATTGTTATTGCGTAACTTCTTAATCTGCAGTTGCTATGGCTCTAAATTGGGTTTAATTTTTCCCCTTCAGTAGGAAAATGTGTTGTCCCTTTCTTTAAGTTGTTTAGGAGGTTGTGTATTGAAGCTGGCAATGTTTCCGATTATATGCTCGGGTTTTTGGCTGGAAACTAGGTCGCTTCGTTTTGAGTTATGATAATGTTGTTGCTTTGGATGATGACTTGTGTGCGAGAGAGAGAGAGGTTTTGTTGTTGTTGGGGTTGATGATCTGTGTGTGTGGGTGAATGAGTGAGAGATTTAAGTTTTTGACTCCGGCTAATTGGCATTCAATACTTGATTCTAGGGTTGGGATTATAGTTGTACTGCATGAAAATGCTGTGTGTGATAAAGAATAAAAAGAATTCGATTAAGTTTTATGCTTCATCGGTTATTGTGGTGTCGACTTCTCTATCATTGTTTCTCTTTGTCGTGATTTTGATAAGTAGAACTTGAAGGCATATGAAATTTGTTTTTGGCCTGATAAGTTATATTGTGGCATTATAAAAGAGTAATTCTGATTAGGTTTTATGTTTGTCGGGGTATGTGTTAAGTTCATGTTGATTGTGCTGAGGATTTTGCCTTTTTGGTTACTTTCTCATTGACTTCTCTGTCGCTGTTTCTCTTCGACGTGTGTCTCTTTTTCGTGTTTCTCTTTATTGTGTTTTTCGTATGTTGAACTTGAATGCATTCGAAAATTGTTTTTGGTGTGATAAATTAATGTGGTGCTATGTGTTAATTGGATGTTACTTTGTCGGTTACTCTTTGTCGTGTTTCTCATATGGTGAACTTGAATGCATTTGAAAATTGTTTTTGGTGTGATTAATTAGTATGGTGTTATACTGTTTCCATTGTTGGCTTGCAGCTATTGACTACAGTGTAATGTGTGGACAGCAGAGATAGGAATTTGTTTTGGCTGTCAGATTACTTTCTTTTGAGGTTTATTACCGTGCTGGGTTTTCATTATGAGTGGGGTACCTAAGAGGTCTCATGAAGATGCTGTTCATCAGTCTTCAAAGCATCCACATCAAGATTCAGGTACATATTCCAAGTTGATGCCATCAGTTTCAAATGACCACCATATTCCATATGAAATGGGTCAGGATTCCCGGGTGGCAAAGGCTCTCCGTACTGAACCTCGTGAAGCAGATAGAAGATCTCCTCTTCATACAGTGTATCGGATGCCATCTTCTTCAAATGATTCTCATACAGATCATCCCATTGGAACTGAGAACAGAATTGAATCTAGGGATTTTAAGGAGAGTAGGGATCTCCGGTTTGAGAATCGTGATATGAACTCAGAGAAGAAGGAATTGCATGGTGAAACCAGAAGGGATTCTCAGATTGCTAAGAGTGAGAAAGATGTGCGAGTTGAAGGCAGAGGAGATGACAACAAGGATATCAGATATGAACGAGATAGTCATAATGATTCAAAGGGTGAAGTTAAGACAGATAAGGACGGCTATGGTATGGTAAGCAGCAGCAGCCACTTGAATTGGAAAGAATCAAAGGAGTACAGGGGGAAGAGATTTTCTGATGCTCCTGGTGGGAGTTTGGATTCCTGGCATGCATCACGTGGCAATACACCAGAAGTTGGAAAGGGCAGTTCAATGGCAGAAGAAAAGGACAGTTTGGAAACTCATGAAGCTGTTGGAGAAAACAAAATTGATTCTAAAAGTGAAGATAGATTTAAAGAAAGAAAAAGAAAGGATGGCAAGCATCGGGATTGGGGGGATAGGGAAAAGGAGAGAAGTGATCGCAGAAGCAGTACACCAGTTAACAATCATAGTGGTGACAACAAAGAATCTGCCAAGGAAGATAGAGATGTAGAAAAATTGGAGAGGGAGAGGAAAGATCTTCCAAAAGAGAAAGAAAGTTCAAAAGAGAGGGAAAAGGATCATAGCAAGAGGGAATCCTGGAATGGCATTGACAAAGAGGCTTTGAACGATGATAAGGAACTTGGTGATGGATCTGCAAAAAATACTGTGCAAGAAACTGTCTTACCAGAACAGAAGAAACAGAAAGATGTTGATGGCTGGAAAAATGTTGATGGAGAAGCTAGAGAGAGGAGGAAAGAAAGGGATGCTGATTTACAGGGAGAACGGCCTGAGAAGCGCTTTAAAATTGACAAACAATCAGAAGATGGAATTGTTCATGGGGAAGGGTCTGGAGAAAAGGAGAGAGAAGTCCATAATTATAATGTTCAACATCGTAAAAGGATCCACCGATCAAGGGGAAGCCCTCAGGTGGCCAATCGAGAGGCTCGTTTTAGATCCCATGCTCATGCTCCTGACAATGAAGAGTATTTTCTTTTCCTCCACTTTTCTTGGTTACTTGTTTGATAACTTATCACTTACGTAATAAGTATTTTTTATTTGAAGTATATTTTTAATTTATTCCATGTGATTTTGTGGTTATAAAATATAAGCTTCAGAGTCGTATTAGAAACCTAGAATGAATGGATAATATTTTCAATCCTCTATATCCTTTTTTGATTTGCATTTGGTGGTACACTGACAATCTAATGTCTACCTCTTAACATTTGCTATGGGTAGCACATGGTAGTTAACTATTGCTCGTGTATTTTACCAGGCTGAAATTTGTAGGAACTACAAGTGAATTTGTGGGTAAACAGCTTAACCTTAAGAGTATTTGTAAGCAAAGAAAGCAGTGGTGTATTTGTCAGCTTGACATTAAACTGTATTTTTTTTCTTTCCTTACTTGTAGTGTTTTATATTTTCACTGTTGCTATGACCTGTAATTAGCAGCTTGCTCCTTGAGTTATTTAATATCTTTGTGAAATACCAAATTCTATAGCACTCTCGCAATGGTGTTAGGTTTTGTTATATTTGGGACTTGGAAGGAATACATTTGTGCATCTGTACGTCTATCATTAAACCATTGAATATGCTTGGGCGTTTGAAGGAATAAGTTCTTCAAAATCCTGTTTTGATTGGGAAAGAAATCTAGTTGAATACAGTTAGGCAGCAAGTATATTTATTTGCTAAATTTAAATTCCGGTTGTTGATGTAATAGTTGTTTTTAAACTTAAGAATTTTGTTTGAAGTTTAAGAATATGCGTAAATTTGGTTACTAACTTACTATTGCACATTGAGGAGAGCTTGATTTTGGTTTCTTCTCTTATTCCAATTGAAGTTTTTATTCCTGTTTGATTTATACCTCATTGCTGCCATAATAATTTTTTTAGATTTATAGCCCTTCATCCCATTTATGTTTTTCTTTTGACAAGTTTTCTGTTTCATTTTATATTGCAGGTCTCAAGGTAACCTGGCATATTTTGTTTTACCTGGCTCAACGCACTTGGCTTGTGATAGAATTGTGCCTGCATTGGCTTATGTGATGCAATCTCCTTTCAGATTAGCTCATTCCTTTTTACTGTTGTGTTGCGTCAATGTGTGATAGTACCATTATAATGTACAATGCGCCTGTCATTTGTTGTTGATGGAATGAAAAGGATCAGAGGCAGATATCTCTCTATTCTTCTTGTCCATTATATTATATGTGAGTTCTGATGTTTCAGGTAAATCAGAAGTGTCTTCTGTTGTTTATAAAGTTGGTGAAAGCATGCAAGAACTGATAAAGTTATGGAAGGAATATGAATTATCTCAATCTCAAGTGGAAAAAAATGGTGAAAGTTCTAACAGTGGCCCTACTTTTGAAATTCGGATACCAGCTGAGAATGTTACCGCTACAAACCGTCAAGTGAGATCAAACTCTGTTAATATAAAATTGAGAGTTGACTGCATTTGTGGGTGGGGGTTGGGGGAGAGTATTAGCTTTTTTGTGTGTGTTTTACATTGAGATTTTTTGCTGGTGAAGTCTTTCTTCATGTTTTGCTCTCTTTTGTTTGTATATTCCTGGCTTCTGTTGTATTATTCTATCTTGTGAGTTATGTAAGGTTTATTTGTTACTTGTTAAAGAGAAGTTTGAGGACTTTGGTTCATCATTACTGATGTTCATGAAAGGATTTCTGCACTTATTTCTCTTATAAAAACATTTTTAATGCCTTTTTCCCTCAATGTTTTTCTAGTTTCCCTTTTGTTGTTCCTGCAAAGGAAACAACTTTTGTAGTCCATTTTATGATTGCTTTGCCTATTGCAGAAATTTGTTGAAGTACTTAAGCTAATAAAATGATTTGATGAGATGAAAGTCTTTTATTTATTTACTTACTTTTTTATTAACCATATTATTTGTTTGAATTTGAAATTCGAGGTATGAAATTTAAATATGCTCTAGTTATTGATGCTCTACCTAGTTTTAAGAGTATATATTATTATGTTCAGGTTAGAGGTGGCCAGCTATGGGGAACTGATGTGTACACTTATGACTCCGATCTTGTTGCTGGTATGTGTTATTGCAAAATGGTTGCAGTTAGCTTTTGATTGCATATGACTGGATTTGACGTGATTTTGAATTTTTGTTGCATAGTTCTCATGCATACAGGTTATTGTCGCCCAACAGCTTCTCCACCTCCCGTGGCTGTACAAGAGTTGCGCACAACCATTCGAGTGCTACCTCCACAAGATTGTATGTAATTATATAGATTGGAAAGATGCACTCTTCATTATCTAATAGTACCTAGGTGTTGATGTGTTAAATAACATTGAATTCCATGTAAATGATCTAGAAGTAATAACTGGGAATAAGTTTACAATAAGATGTCTAAACATATATGAATAAATATTTAAAATATCCCAGTTTTGGGTTTGCCGTTGAGTAGTTTTGAGAGGTTTAGTTGTTATTCTTTTCAGAATATATAAATATTGAATTCAGGTTTTTGAACTGATCGTAAGATCGATTGACCATTATGCAACTTTTTAAGGAGTGATTTGGTTTGAAGTTGTGAATTTTATAAGTGTAAATCGAGATTCCATTGTGGTTCTCAATCTTAAAAGATGACATGTGTTACCAGCGAAAGAATTAGAGTAGAAACTATTTTACAGTTCATGTTTAAGACTTGAAACTCTGAATTTACCTTGGTACAAAAACCAATCAGTGGCTTATCTGCTTACTGCTTCAAGCACTACTTCAGACTGTTAATTGTGTGTGCATCACGCACACACAAAATCTTCATTATTGTGGGTAACTGGGGGTAGTTTATTTTTTTTCTCAACTTTGCAGTTACTTATATTCATTTTTCCATTGAAGCTGTTCAAATAATCTAAGATGTTTTGTGTGTAACACAGGCTATATTTCTTCCCTGAGAAACAATGTTCGTTCCCGTGCTTGGGGTGCTGCAATTGGTTGTAGTTATAAAGTTGAGCGGTGCTGCATTGTGAAGGTAATAATGAAAACCTTACAAACTGTAAAATTCTTCTTTCTCACCCTTTGAACACTTTCCCTGAAGTCATATATTCTCTTTATTGAAACATCATCTACTATAGATGTTTTTCATGTAATTTAGTTCACTATTTTCCATTTTAAATATAATGGCCTTTTCTTTCTTTTTGATACATCACATGCCTTTTCAGGGAGATTGTTGATTAGTCATTGGTTAAATGTTTTAAATTCTGGTCGCATAATATGTTCCCCTAATAAGGACATTATACACGGGATGTAAAGGGGTGTCTGTGCTTGGAGTCTGCTTTTTGCATCACATTGTTACCTGCCTGTATACAACCATGTTCGTTCACAATTGGACTGGCTAACTGCATGAATATTTAAATTCTGACCTTTTATTCTTTTCTCTTCAGAAAGGAGGTGGAACTATTGATCTTGAACCCTGCCTTACGCATACCTCAACCATTGAACCTACCCTTGCACCAGTAGCCGTTGAACGGACAATGACTACTAGGGCTGCAGCTTCGGTTTGTCCAGTATCTCTATCTTATAATTGACAAACTTTTCATGTTGACTATTGAATTAATAGTTATTTCATATTGTATGCTCATCTTATCTGGCATGGCATCTATTCTTCAGAATGCATTGCGGCAACAAAGATTTGTACGTGAAGTTACAATACAGTACAACCTCTGCAATGAACCTTGGTATGCTAGTATTAGTTGTCAAAGTACAGTCTAATATAATAGCTTGTGTTTTATGATGGAACAAAATCTACGGAATCCTAGTTTCTGGTAATTTTGTAATATATGAAAATATCAGCTTCAAACATTGCGTTGGAGATTGGTTTGGTCAAACTTTTCCTGTTTGGTTTTTTGTTTCCATACATTTTATAAAATGCTACTGTATTTTCTTTTGGTTGTTTCATGTACAATGATTTGAAAATGGGTGCCATAGTGACACCGAGGTAGCTTTTTTGTGATTGTATCTTATCTTGTCTTTAGTATGTATTAATTATGATATTTATCAGGATCAAATATAGTATAAGCATTGTTGCTGACAAGGGTCTAAAAAAGCCACTCTATACCTCTGCTCGTTTAAAGAAGGGAGAAGTTCTGTATCTGGAAACACACTCTTGCAGGTATTTTTTACATTGAAGTACTTGACCAAAATGTGTGATCTTTGTGTATAGGGTTCATGTTTGATGTCCCTTTAGAAACTAAGTGCCACGAGTTATTGCAATGTTCTTATAAATGTGAAACCATATTGGACTGTGTCTGTGTTACTATCTTTTTTTCATTAATTGCTTAGTATATCCATTTGAGCGAGGTTTCACTGTTGTTAGTGTTATTTTATGCTATTCTTTTTCAATAAAAATATTCTGTTTAATTTGTCAAACTCGAAGGATCCACTATGGTCACTTAGATATCCATGTTTCAAGTCTAAGGGCTCTTGATGTCATGAAACTGTAATTAAATGAGTCTTAATCTTTGTAGATACGAGCTCTGTTTCATTGGAGAAAAGATGGTGAAGGCTACACCAGCAACTCAGATGCATGACCCAGATACAGAGAAGTCTCAAAATCCCCATCACCATCCAACAAATGGTGACAAGGCTGATTCTGATCATGTCATGGTTGATGTGTTTCGATGGTCTCGATGTAAGAATCCTCTGCCCCAGAAAGTGATGCGGTTGATCGGCATCCCTCTGCCTCTTGAACACGTGGAGGTTTCTTCGAATCAATCTTTCATCTCTCTTCCATGAGCATGTGAATAATGTCCACAGATTTTTTTCTCCTCAATTATGAGTAACTATCGTATTACCATGGAATGTTTTCATTTGCCTGTTAGTCTACTTTCGCAGTTGCTTAGGTGTACAACTTATGTGAGGGGAGAAGTTGGTAACTTGTGGTGTGTTCATAAAGTAGAGGGAAAATCATATAGTAGGTCTTGTGGGCAATCAAACAAAAACCAACAGAACCAATACCTTTTGCCATTGGCCTTTGGCTGTAAGCCTTTGACCATTGTATCAACTACTCTCTAGACTGCATAACATCCCAAGGCCTTTTATGTAAACCATTATTGGGTTACTTCAACAATGCAAAATCGCTCAATTTTTTACATATAATAATGTAAATGTAATATGTTTCATCTATACTAAAACTCCCAATTCTGAATTTTCTGATTCAGGTGCTAGAGGAAAGCCTGGACTGGGAAGATGTACAGTGGTCGCAGACTGGTGTTTGGATTGGTCGAAAGGAATATACCCTTGCTCGGGTGCATTTCTTGTCAATGAATTAGTTCACTATCATGTTTTGTTTCAAAAGGGGGATAGGTGCTGAGATGATGTAATGCATGTATGCTTTTAAGATTATACAGTAAATTTTAGTACCTTTTTCATGTAACTTCATAGTTTTTTAGTTTTTAATAAAAATGCTTAATGTTTAATTTTTCTTAATTACGATGGACTTAGGAGCTTTTATTTCCCCATTATTGTGAATGTTATCTTCAAATTTAAGGCTGAAATGTCATTTGTGGCATAATTTGTAACCACAGGTATCTTTGGTCGAGATTCTCCATAAATATTTAAAAAATAAATAAAAAGAATTTGATTTCTTCGTTAGTTAATTAATTTGTAAGAGTTATTTTATATAATATTTTTAGATTTTATTTTAATTTATATATAAACTAATTTTACTTAAAAAATCATTTTTCATATTTTCTTCTCAAAAAGGTCCTTTTGGAGAATCTTGTCAAAGCGAACTCATAATTTATAATATGACGTACACGAAAAAGTTATAAGCGGTGGATCTATTATATTAAAAGAAAATAAAATTTGAAGGATTTAATGGCTGAATGACTTGAAAGTCGAATTGATAACCCTTTTAGCCGATGAGTTTGCTGGAAAAAAGACAACTTAGGAAAATATAGAACATTTTTTTTCTCTATTTTATTGTTGCTTCCACCATATAATTTCAATATTCTGACATGACTTTATAGAAAATAATTAAACCTTTTATTTCATTTAATAATAGTACAATACTGAAAATGTAATACAAAAAAATTCATAGCAATAAAATATATTAAAATATAAATTATTTCATCATTTATTATTATTGTTCAATTTTAACAATTCAATATAAAGAATTATGATAATACTTAATTATTATTTACTAGTAGTAACATTGATAGATTTAACTATATATATATATATATATATATATATATATATATATATATATATATATAATTATTGATAATATTTTATAGAAGTTATATTGCTGTAATTTATCACTTATATTTATTTATTCATTTGGGTCCTAGAGGCTTGTGAGTTTCTTAGAGGTTACCTTGTAGGAACAAAGGCTATACTTGCTCCTCTTGATACCATAAAGTTCCTTTTTCTTTTTAAAAGAACCCTTCTATTGCTATTCCTACCCCTCAAGTTCTTTGTGGTTATTGAGTTGAGTTGGAAAATTATGAGGATGGGTGAAAGGGCATGCTTTGAAAAGATTCGGTTTTACCCACATCATGAACTCATGGCTTCCACCTCCTTCTGCAGATGACAACACTTGTCTTCCAAAAAAAGTAAAAAGGAAATATTGATTTTGCAACTGAATAATATGGATTATTATATAAAGTAGTGTAATATTATGTTTATATACTATTACAATCTAATATTTTATGTATGTATAACGCGAAGTTTTATCATTAATCGTAGTATAATGTTCTATCAAATATGTCGTAAAATTTGAAATTAAAAATATGTATATAGTTCATACCATGACTTTTGACTTCTTTTTGTAAGAATAAATTCCTACGGGATTAGCTATGCAAGAAAAAAAAAGTAGCATAGGCTAAAACGAGTCAAGTGAAATCAAAGAACTTGTATTCAGTAAATAACTCTCTTTATGTAGTTCTCTTTTTATCATATAAGATTTAAAAATGCTTACCAATTATCACTCTTACGATAGAATTTAACTTCAATTCTTAAACTTATTTCTCGCTGTCATGCAATGTTTAAGAATACTTATTTTCACTCTAATGATAATATTTAATTTGAATTCTTAACCTAATTTTAATACGCTCTACAATAGAATGCACATCTTGAATCTTGATACTTTTATTTAAATTCTTTCATTTCAAACTAAAATACTAATTCACATAAGCAAAAACTCTCACATGTAAAAATTTCATAAAACTAGCTTATGTTAGTTTGTTGATTTGATATTGTAAAACCATCATGGAAATTAAATCTAATGTAAAATGGGGAAAAGATAATATTGAATGTGTCATTTTTCAGCCAAATAAAATTTTCCAAAAGTAGTTGCATCTGTTATTGCAAACTAGGAATGCATCATGCTGCTATAACATTTACCTCTAAAGAAATATTTGCATCTAAACAAAGCAACCTTCATAATTCCATTTCAATAAAACTATTATTTGACAAAGATATACACAGCCTATACAAAATTTCAAGCTACTCACCAAATGCTGAGCATTGACCATAACATCAAATTACATCACATTAAGGTGGTCTCAGTTCCATGCAGATGGATGATCAAAGTCATGTGGTTGCCTTTGCAACAAAACCACATAGAGTCACCAAGTTATGACACCTCTTCCAGCCAACATGATTCACCACTCATCCCATTTTGTCAAGAAGTCATCCCACATAGATGCAGCAATTGAATCACGTAATGTGAATGCAATTTGTCTTTCTATTGAAGAATGCATCGACGCATCAGGAAGTTCATCAAGATCTGAATTTTCCTCCACCGGTGACCCCCCAACGCTATTGAATATCCAGTCATTTCTTTCTTCTTGGCGGATGAAATTGTGAAGAACACATCCAGCAATGACTATGTCGCGCTGAATCTGGAAGGAATATTGAGGAGCAAGTTTAAGGATTGGGAATCTAGTTTTCAAGACATTAAATGACCTCAGGATAGCACTCCTCATAAAACAATGCCTGTGATTGAACAACTCCTTTGCATTTCTTGGCAATTGATTAGCACCTCTAAACTCATAATGCTGATACCGAACCCCTAGGAAAGGAGCAATGAACCCTTCAGTATTTAAATATCCCTTGTCAACAAGGTAATACTTTCCTGTGAAATAAATCCAAAGAAAAAAAAAATACATTAAGTTACTATTAGTACAATGTCTAATATGGAAAGATAATGAACCCAAATCTTGAGATATAATAACAAACAAACCTTGGGGTATTTGAGGGAAATTCTGATCTGGGTCATCAAGGACTGCCCTTAACACTCGTGAATCAGTGACAGAGCCTTCCCAGCCAGGATAAATGAATATAAACTGCAAGTCAAATGTGCAAGCGGCCAAAACATTTTGAGACAGGATACCTTTCTTGTTACGGAATCGAGATTGATCTTTGGCTGGGACATGTGCAGGAATATTCATACCATCAATTACTCCTATACAATCCTGAAATGTTAGAGGTGGAAGGGAGAGGTTAGATAAACTTACACTAGTGAGTTGGATTACAGAGAGTATTTAGGGAGAAGCAACACATAGATCATTGTAACCTTGAAATATGGATAAAATCTAGCATTGTTGTGAATTTCTGGAGGTGTTGTGAGCTGAGGAGGTTGCAAAACTTCACGTGACAATGATTTAATAGCCTTCAAGACATTATTAAAATGCCGGCTAATGGTTTCACCAGAGTGTTGAAAGCGCTCTTGAATCACCCTATTACGTTCATTATGACCAACAATGTTTAAAAATATTGCTAACTGCTCCTCTATCATCACACCAGAAGTATCACGCAACATGGCTCTTTGACGGAGAATGTCACACAACTTATGGAATACATGCTTATCCATTCGCAACATTTCCCTACAAAAGTCATCATGCCCATTGAGCACTTCTGTCATAAATTCGCATCTCCTGGGTGATAAACCACGTGAAGGTTGTTTGGTCAGACAGCTATAGTAATAGTATCCAGCTGCAGCAGCAACCAGTTCCATCTCATCCAATTCTAGGTCAATGTCATCCATGCTAATTGGTGTATCTGTAAAGATAAACTTCAAGAGTTCGAATAGTAAAGATAATATGTCTCTGATATATCTATTTCAAAGGCTTGGAAAGCATTACAGTCAATATACAGCTTAAAAACACTGCTTTTTTGCATCCAAAATTCCAAACTCAAACTAGGCATTAAGCACAAATCAAAACAAGAAAAAGCACTAACTAACATCACCCCTTGCAGTCTATTTAACTGTACAAAAGTATAGGGTAATTTTTAACAATAAAATATGGGAAATTTTCTCAAACAATTCAAATAGAGGAAACACCACATTTGCCCTGCAAGCACGACAATCGTTTTTCATCCTTAAGAGAGATAAAAACTTCCCAGGCATTAGGGTGGTCCTCAAACAAGTCTAAAGCAAGAAAGTAAATCCACTTATCAACACCTTGCATCTCATCCAACACTTTGATGCTGTTGTTTATAGAGAAACTTTCCTCATTCTTGGCAATTGCACTTGCCCTCATCTTTGAAGCAGCCACTATCTCCAGCATAGCATCCACTATAGCATTTCCAGTGGCTTTCCGGCCTCTCTTCCGGCCACTGCAGGAATTAGATGCCATGGCAGCCTGATGCTTGTGTCCATCCAATATGTTTACATCCTCTCCAGAGGCAGAAGAACCATCATCATCCACATAACTCATTGCCACTGCTAACATCATCAATCATCAGGTCTCAAATTCTCAATGCCAATTGCAGAACCACAGCATAACCTAAACCTAACAATTAACATAACACAACATTGCAACCGACGTATAAATTTAAACTCCGATCATAGGGAAATTCCCAAAGCACAGACAATGAGTTCCAGAATCATAAAAATGTCAAATTATCAGCAAGAAACAAAACTTCAAAACACCCAATGGAATAAGAATTCTACAATTAAAAAAAAATATATATATATAACAAAAAAACTCCAAGATGCAAAAACACACAAAAATTAAAGATTTGTTTCCCTTTTATATTGGATAGGAGAAAGGGAAAGGAAACAAAATCGTCGTACCTTGTCGTATAATGCTGCTGTCCTAGTCTTTCAATCTCTCGAGTGTCGTACAGAAAACCGCGGAGAGATCACTGTCTATGTGAGTGAAGAGGTGATCGGAAATACGAAATTCTGAAACCCTAACTTAATTGTGCATGTTAGAAATTCTGAAATAACGAAGAAGAGAACAGTGCATCACCTTCTCAGTTTCAAACGCTTCGTTTTACTTGTCAGTAGTCACCAGTTACTAGTATACTGAAACTGTATTACAATCTTTGGTTTTTTTTTACCCGTATAAGGAATTAAATAACTTTTTTTTAATATGTGATAAAATAATAATATAAATTTAATAAAGGTTTAATATCTTTCTCATTTCACTACCAATAATATAATTTAAAGAAGATATATATATATATCTTAAAATATAATATTATAAAATTATGCAGTGATTATTCTTAAAAATTTAATTATTTTAAAATAAAGAATAATTATTTAGTTATTATTTTATTAAATAAATAATAAAAATTTATTTGTTAAAAGATTTTTTTTAATTGAAACATTTTAAAAGAAGTTATCAAGTGATTTATCTATTCTTTATAACCTATAGGTAAATAAAATTAAGCATAATTCTTTTAAGATATCTGTTGTTATTTTTATTATTAGGATTAAGTCACATTTTCAGTAATATGAAGAGTGATATTTATGAATGTTAACCAAATATATTTAGTTCATAACAATATTTTTTTATTAGAGATTAAAATATAATTAACTATTATTTTATTAGAGGAATTAAAAATTAAAAAAAATCTATATTCAATATAAAAATTTCTTAAATGTGTTTCCCATGTTTCTATATTCTATTAAAGTTGTAAGTTTAATCATAAGAAAATAAATGTTGATAAAGTTAAAGAAAAACCTATATATTTTTAAAATAAAAATATAATATATAAATGGTGCAACCTCATTTTAGTCCCACAATGTTGTTAGATTCTCCTAGCTTCACTTCAATCACTCCAAACACAACAACAACAAAAAAAAACGATGTCGTTTCTCCGCAAACTCCCAAACACAACTCTGAAATCTCTCTTCACCGTAAGTGTTTGTTCTGCAAAAACCCTAAGTGCGAAACCCTTCCCTGACGACCCCACCGGTGCCTACTACGACGACCTCGCCACAGACGCCGCCAGCTCCGGCAACTACAGTGCGCTCCGAGATGTCCTCAACAAGCGCGTCCAAGACGGTTTCTTAAACAGCAAACGCACCTTCAGTTTCATCACTCACTCTAATTGCTCTCCCTCTCTCATCGATAAAGTCGTTGAAACCCTCTCCCATCTCAACGAAGGCCTCACGCGCGGCAACGCGCTCAATCTGTTTGTCACGCGCCTCTGCAAGATCCGGCGCACGAAGGAGGCGCTGCGCGTGGTGGAGTCATTGGCGCGTGGCGGAGTCTGTGTACCAACGGCGTGCACCTTCTACCCAATCCTCAGTTCCCTGACAAGGGAGAAATCCCTGGACCAGGCGTGGCGCGTGGTGGATTTAATGGCTGAGTTCGGTATCGGGCTGGACTTGGTGGGCCACAACCTTTTTCTGAAGGCTTACTGCTACGCCGGAGAGTTTGAAGCGGCGGCCGGAGTTTTGAGGAGGATGGAGGAAGAGGGTATAGCGGCGGACTCGCGTACGTTCGACGCGCTGGTGTTGGGCGCGTGTAGGGCGGGGAAGGTTGATGGTGCTATGGTGATACTGAGGAGGATGGTGGATGATGGAGTGTACATGTTGTACTCAACACACATGTATGTTATTGGGACCCTTTTGAGAATGAAGTGCTATGAACATGCTATGAGGTATGTGAGGAGTTTTGTTGGGAAGGATAAATTGTTGGATGCTCAACTTCTTGGGGTTTTGGCTAGCAAGTTGGTGAATTTGAAGAAGGGTGAAGAAGTAATGTCACTTTTGGAGGAGATGAAGCAAAAGGGTGTGCCAATGGGTCATAAACTGAAAGAGTTTCATAAAATGAATGTTGGAAAGAAAAATGGTGCAGTTGTAGAAGGAGAAAGAAGAGTGTAGTGTAGAGTATGCTTTGAAGATTAAACAGTAAATTTTAGCACCTTTTTTCATTTAAGTTAATATTTTTTAGTTTTTAATAAAAATGCTTAATGTTTAATTTTTCTTAATTGGGATGGACTTAGGAGCCTTTGTTTCCCATGTTGTGAATGTTATCTTGAAATGTAAGGCTGAAATGTCATTTGTGGCATAAGTTGTAATTGATTTCTCTGCTTAGTTAATTAATTTGGAAGAGTTATTTTATATAATATTTTTAGATTTTATTTTAATTTGAATATGAACTAATTTGACCTTAAATTTTTTTTTTCTATATTTTATTCTCAAATAAGTAATTTTTGAGAGTTTTGTCACAGCAAAGTCATAATTTATAATATATCTTACACGAAAAAGTCATAAGTAGTGGATCTATTTTTTTTTATTTTTTTTTTGTATTAAGAGAAAATACAATTTGAAGGAGTTAAAACTCTTAATATTGTTTAGTTATTTAAATATTTAGTTATTAATTTTTATATATAAAATCTCATATATATATATATATATATATATATATATATATAAGATATCAATATAAATGGTTATTAATTTTTTACTTTTTAAAATTTAGGAATCAACACATTAGGCAAAAAGCACTCAAAAGTGTATTTTTTCTTCTTATAATACGGATAAAAAATTATAGAAATAGGTAATTTGTATTACGATTTCAGTTTTATTTTTTTATTAAAATTATATCATATTAGTATGAGACTTCAGTTCTAATTCTTTCTATTAAATTATTATTATGATGACATAATTTTTTCATTTGAAGATGTGCATGTATGATATGAATTATCTATTTCAAAAAAATTATCTTATAAGAAGCCAACACTCATTTATTTTATGTTATGATTTGAAAATTTTCGGACTATTATAAAATGAGTTGGATTGAAATTATTTCTAGTTCAAATTTTATGAGAGATTGACTCATTGAGGTTGTTAATCTTATGATAATTTCTTATAGTGCGATTAATTAATAGCATAGTTAGTGGTTAAATTGATAGCTAAGATTGTATCTTAGAGTGATCAGTTTTCAAGATATGCAAAATAATATAATTAAATTTAATGAAAAAAGAAATACAAATTATATTAAAATATGGAAATAAAAACACTAGTTCTCTCTGCTAAGAGACATCTTTAATTCATTTCCATCATGTTCTGATTGTGTACTCATTTCTTCATCATCTCTAATATCATGGTGTAGAGGACAACCTAAATACTAAACCCTATCTAAAGAATTTCATGACTGAATGACTTACTAAAAAATTTACAACCCCTTTTTTTTTGCCTGAAGAAAAACAACCTGAGAAAATATTTAACCTTTTTTTCTCTATTTTATTGTTGCTTCCACCATATAATTTCAATATTGTGACATGACTTTATAGAAAATAATGAAACTTCTTATTTCATTTAATAACTACTGCAAATCTAATACGAAAGTTTATAGTTATAAAATTATTCAATATTTATTTAAAATGTATTAAAATGTGAATTATTTTATCATTTATTATTATAGTTCAATTTTAACAAAATTCAATATAAAGATTTATCATAATACTTAATTATGATTACTTGTAGCATTGATAAATTTAACTTTTTAAATATATAAATTTATTGATAATATAATATTTGATAAAAGTTATATTGGTGTAATTTATCACTTATATTTATCTATTAATTTGGGCACTAGAGGCTTGTGAGTTTCTTAGAGGTAATAGAATAGGTGTAAAAGGTTTCACTTACTTTCTGAAAACTTTGACTAACTATTTAACCTGCACCCATCACTAACTTTGAAATGATTATATCTTTTATATTTATAATTAAATAACTTCTGACAAATATTTTCTAAACATAAATTTTACATTCCAGAAAATATTTTTAGAAATGCCTATTATAACTCATTTTCTATAAATCATTCCACTGTTCTGAAATTCCAATTCGAATTCACTCCACACCCCACTCAATACCTTCTCGAACTGCAAATCCGGAAGCATTTTACAAAATCTTATTTAGAAAATTCTCAAAAACCCATTCCAACAAAACCATAAAAAAAAGAAAAAACAACAAAACTTAAACAGTTTGTTCTTGCACTTCCATAACTTCTTCCTGCACCTTATAGAATATTATATTTTCAAAGATCCTTGTCAAAAAGGACTTTAGTGTTATTAGAAAAAAGAATGTAAAGGTGGGTGATGGGTGAAAATTATTTTTCGGATACAAATTCGGAGTATAAAATTATATTATAGATTAACCTGTTACAAAATATTAATTTAGCTTTTAAATTAATCTATTTTAAAATATAAAATTAGTTTTCGAATTAACCTATTTTGAAATATAAAATCAATTTTCGAATTAGCTTATTTCATAATATAATCTTATCTTTTAAATTATTCATTTTGAAATAAAAGATAACTTTCAAGTTGAAATTCAAAAAATATAACCCGAGATACATTTTCTTCTATGTTAGATTAAACTAATTTAAAAATCATCGGCGTATTTTGAAATAAACTGATCTAAATTTAAATTTCAAACAAGAAAACATTCTAAATTTTGTAATCTAACTGAATTACAAAATTAGAAATATAAATTCAATCCATGTCATCTTCACTTCCCTTAAGTCCAAAACACCTCAACAATGTTCCACCACGACTCACCACCCATTCTCAATCAATCATCTCCCACAAAAAATGGTAATCTTTATTTACACAGGTTGGTGAACATAACATAATATAAAAGTTTCAGTTTTCAACTAAAGTTATATATACTTAAAAACCTTAACGTCACTTCAATTATACACACCAACAACACAACTACTTATCAACTTTAAACAAATTCAATAAGTATACATAAACCCTAAATTCAAATAGATTCCCTAACCCAAAGAAACCACCATAAATAGATACTACCAACAACACGACTACCTATCAACTTTAGACAAATTTAATAAATATATAAAAATCCTAAATTCATGTAGATTTATTGGAAAAAACCCACCATAAATAGATACTTTTACAACAAAAACTCATGGAATCCTAAACTTTTGACCTTTTTTATTGTCATTAATAGTCGTGCACATAAAAAGTCATTATCCAAAATTTATTGTCATTAATAGTCGTGTAGGTGAAAAGTCATTATCCAACATTTATTGTCATTAATAGTTGTGTACATGAAAAGTCATTATCCCAAATTTATTATCATTGATAATTATGTACATGAAAAGTCATTATCCCAAATTTATTGTCATTGATAGTGGTGTACATGAAAAGTCATTATCCAAAATAATAAGATATCTTGAGAGTTATTTAACAGTGGTCCCGGACTCTATTGATATTAACACATGACAGGAGATTCAAATTTTTTTAAAAATTTATCATTTTTTTTTACTTTTTAATTCTTTTTGTACTTTTTTTTAATCAAGGCTCATTATTAAGAAAAAACTTAAAATTGAATCCTCTTAATTATCTATTATATCTTAATAATTAAAAATAATTGCATAGTATAATTTAAATCTAATGAAATCTCTTTAATTTTAATTAATACTACGGAATGTGAAATACTAAAGAGTATGTGAGAGGGGTATAGGAAAATAGATTCGTTGCGGCCAAGTGAGTAGAAAGAGGGACAGGTGCGGATTGAGAAGATGAGTGTAAATAACAAATGTCATTTTTATTTGAAAATAGTTTGATGTCTTTTTTTATTTTTAAAAAATAATTTTATTTGTCTATAGGAGATTGGGTGTTGACAATTAACCTACACACACTCAAAATTTCTAAATAAACTCTAAAACTAATTAAAAGCTTTAAACTCATCTTAATCACACACTAATTAGTTTTAACTACACTTGAGCAACCATAGCACTTGGAAACCTTCACTCTACTCTAAGTACATAGACCAACAAAACCTAAATGGATTTAGACACAACTACTTAATAACTTCAACCAAACTGAATAAATAGACACAAACTCATCTTTGCCTAATGTAATAACTCCAGACAAACTTAATAAAATAGATAGAAACCCTATGTTCATATGTACACAACTACCTACTCATTTTAACAAAAAATCTATAAATAAATATTTTTCTGCAAAGACTCTCCTTACTCAAAACCCTTGAGGGAAAGCACCCACCTTTTGAGTTGTCACTCAGAGACTCTCCCTAACTAAATCCATTATCACCCATCATTCATAAATTCATTATCACTCATCCTTTCTAAATTCATTGTCACCACCCACAACGATGTACCTGAAGAGTCATTGTTTAAAATAGTCAGATACCTTTAGAGCTATTATACACTAGTTATTCTCAGACACTTGATTAGCCTACTATTCTTATAAACTTTAACCCTATTACAAATAACTAAATAGTTGGTGGTCAAGAAATCCATAAACCCTTTATTTTGGTGAAGATTAGTTAAAAAAATAAATATCACAATGTAATTATTTCATGAATTTCTTGTCACAAATAGTTTTTGTAATTTATTTTCCTTTCTCTTTTTCTTTTCCTAAGATTTTAGTTTTGTCCATATTATCATCAATAAATCATGAAAGGAAAAAAAATATACTCTAACTACAAGTAATTAAAAGTTTTAAATTAATTAATAATTTATTATAGATATAAAATTATTTATTAATTAATAATTAATTTTATTAATATATAAATATTAGAAAATAAATCAATATTAATCAATAATTAATCTTGATAATATATAGATTGGGTGTTGACAACTAACCTACAAACACTCAAAAGTTATAAATATACTCTAAAAGTAATTAAAAGCTTTAAATTTACCTTAATCACACACTAACCAATTTTAACCACACTCAAGCCACAACCCTTGAAAACCTTCACTCCACTTTAAGTACACAAACCAACAAATCCTAAATATATTTAGACACAACTACGTAATAACTTCAGTCAGACTCAATAAATAAACACGAACCCTAAATCTATTGGTACATAATTATGTAATGATTTGGGACAAACTTAATAAATATACACAAACCCTATATCCATCTGGCACAACTATCTAATGACTTCAACAAAAATTCTATAAATAGAAACTTTTCTATCAGAGACTCTCCTTACTCTAAATTCTTGAGTTAACACCCATCTTTTGAACTGTCAGTTACTTGTTCTCCCTAGATCCATTATCACCCATCCTTCTTAAATCCATTGTCATCCATTCACTATCATATATACCTGAAAGAGTCATTGTCCATAATAGTCAGATATCTTGAAAGTTATTATGCACCCCTTATTTTCATATACTTTACTAACATGCTATTTTTATAAATTTTATAATCAGATAGTTGGTAGTCAACAAACCCATAAACTATTGTATCTAGGTAAAGATTAGTTAAAGAAAATAAAAATAAAAATATCACAACAAGTATTTCACAATTTCTTTTGAATCTTTTTGTTTTTGTAATTTATTTTACTTTCTCTCTTTTTTTTTTCTAATATTTTAGTCGCTTAACTTTGTCCATATTAATCATCAGTAAATCCTAGAACGAACTAAAAAATACACTCTAACTACAAATAATTAAAATTTTTAAATTCATTTTAACCACACATTAGAAAATCTTGAAATGGTGTTTTAAGCTTAATAATATATTTTTAAATGATGCTTTTAATAAAATAATTATATTTTTATTAAAAGTTTATATTGAGAATTTTTATAGATATAAAATTATTTATTAATTAATAATTAATTTTGATAATATATAAATATTAGAAAATGAACCAATACGATAGAAAAAATGAATTGTTAATTTTGATAATAGATGCATTTAGAATGGAAAATGTTTGATATAGTTAACCAATATGTAGGTTAATTAGTGGAAGAAAAAAGATTATAAATTTAAAAATAAAATGATGAATATAACTGATAAAATAACTTTTTTTAATTTTATAATTTTATTATTATAATTATTATTTATAATTTTTTATTAATACTTTTTATTATTATTTTATATTTTTATTATTATTTTGATTATTGTAATTATTATTATTATATTATATTACACAATTAATTATATTTAATCTATTATAATATAAATATAAGTATTTATAAGTTAATAATAAAATTAATGTATATAAAAATGAAAGTGACAAACTTTCTTCACAAATCTTCCCTAAGATGTGAAGATAGAATAGGGTATAATGTACATTTTTTTATATATTTTATGCTTGCTATTAATATTTTATTTATTGATTTGCATGCTTTTATCATAATTTCATACTTTTTATCTTTCTGCACTTGGCTTTTCGAATGAAACACAAAGTTAGTTAGACATTTGGATCAATCCACTGGCTAGGTAGCACGTAAAGAGTGGATTCATGCATACAAGTTAGGATCCTTATTGCTGCATCTTCATAATTTCATCCTATATGTCTATATAAATTTAAAAACTTTGAATTTATCATCTAATCTAAAATTATTTTCAATTTTTAGTTCTATTATGAAATCTAAAAATCTAAAATTCAATATTTTATACTTTGAAATATAATTCATAATACAAGTTTATGTTTTAAATTATATATTTTAAAATACAAATTTAAATATTGAATTATATTATAATAACGAGACTCTAAAACTAATTAAAAACTTTAAACTCTTATCTACTAACAAATTTAACTATGTTTAGATACTTACAAATCTTAACTTTATTTTAACCATACACTTTAACCAACACTCTAGAGAGCCTTCCTAAAAAAACAAACTAATTATTATATTAACCTACACATACTCAAAAATATCTAAATATGGTCTAAAACTAATTAAAAACTTTAAACTCACTCTAATCACCCAGTAACCAGTTTTAACTACACTAACATTTCAAAACCTTAACTTCACTTTAATTATACATATCAACGAACTCTAAATCCATTTAGATACATAATAACTTCAATCAGACTCGTATAAATAAACACAAACTCTAAATCTATCTGTAGACAACTACCTATCACCAGACAAACTCAATAAATATACATAAACCCTAAACCCTAAATATACATCTATTGTGTTAAGTATAAGATTTTTTTTCAGACATCTATTGTGTTGAGTATATGTTCGATGACTTTCCAGACATCTATTGTATTGAGTACATGTTTGAGTCAAATAATGGAAGAAAAATGTTTCATGGTAGGATTATGCAGCATGGTTGTCATACTGTTGTGGCAATACTGTTATTTACTCATTTTGCTAAATACACGATGTTGAAAAGGCGAAGGATATTTTCAATGTAAATTCCTCCAAATCTGGTTTCCTATTTAAAGGAACTGAGTATTCCCTTAATGGTTACGTTTATGTAAATCCCTTTGAATTTGAAGAAAAGATCGAGCAAGGAACTCATAAGAGTGGAAGGAATGTGGGGTTGAAAGCTTTTGTTGTGTCAAGTGCTAGAGATTGTTGCTAAAACGGAAATAAAATACTTAGATACAAAATCGACACAAGTCAAACTCAGGAGGTTCTTTAGATTAATTTTATTTTAGTTTTTTAAAATAAGACCATTTTTTTCTAATTTTTTATCTTTTCCATTACTTATTAAAAATTTATTTATAAAAATGTAATGAGACAAAACTTTTATTTTTTTTAATTTCAACCAAAATGATGAAGTAAGTGAAAACATTTTTTTTTATTTTATCCAAAATGATAAAAATATAAACTATATTTTTTTGTATGTTTTATTTTAAAATGAAAGTAAAAGAGAAAAACAATAAAATATTATATTTTTATTTTTTTAAAATAAGAAAAAAATAGCATCTAAACTTAAACTAAATAAATATTTTTGTTTTAACTTTTTTTAATTTTTAAAAAATAATTTTATTTGTCCCTAGTGTTAGACCATTAACCTACACATACTCAAAGTTTTAAATATATTTTAAAACTAATTAAAAGCTTTAAACTCACCTTAATCATACACTAACCAATTTTAAGTCACAACACTTGAGTATACTGACCAATAATAATAATACAATTTAGACAACTTTTTAATAATTTTAATCAAACTCAATAAATCGACACAAACCCTAAATCTATTTCCATAATAATCTAAAAAAAATTAATAAATAAATACAAACCCTATATCTATCTGGACACAACTATCTACTGACTTAATAAATAAATACAAACTTTTTTATTAAAGACCCTCTTTATTCTAAACCCTTGAGGGATCACCCACCTTCTGAGGTGAGAGTCACTCCTAAACCATTGTCATCCACCATTCTTAAATTCATCGTCACCCATCCTTCATGTAATCCCAAGTCTTGGATCTCCAAAAATTTAAAATATTCCAAAATTGTTCCTAATTATTATTTTATTCCTAGTTTAATTACGGAATAGAGGTTTTGGAATTCATTTTAAATTTTAAAAATGAGTTACAGAATGAATGATTTCAAAAAGTTATTTTTGGATGATGAAAATGTGTTACGAAACAATAAAATCGGAATTTATTGTTTGAGTTCAAAAATTGGACATTCTAAATCATACAAAACCTAACGAAATCACTCAAATATATCACAAATTGTTTACTGTATTATGCATAGCTCAAATACTTCTCAAATATGTTGCTATTGATGTATGACGGAACCAAAACGGTGAACGCAGCAAAAAAACAGCATGACTGGAGATGCTTGGAGGTGGCGATGCACAAATGGGATGAAGAGAGGTGAGTGAAAAACAGATTTAAGGTTTAAAGTTTTCTCCGTACTATTATTTTAGGGGTGTTTCAGATAACTTTGAAATTTTGGAGTGCATGAACAAAGACTTAAAGGTGTAGGAAGAACCAGTATTCAAGATCTCATCCTGCACTTATATAAAATCTTAAATGATATTAATACCCTTATAAAAATATGAAAATGGTAAGTGTTTTTACATTTTCATTTAAAAACCGATTTTCAAAATCTTTTAGATCATCGGATTCTGCATTTAGATTGGATTTGATCGATCTAAAAGTTAAAAAAAAAAAAATCATTTTAGATTAGATAACCAATCTAAAAATTAGAGGGTGACTTGTCTCTAAAATAGTTTTCTAAAAAATTAGTCACTTTTAAAAAAATAAAACATATTCATTAAAACATTATAAAGGCACACTAAAAAAAATCCTAAACTTACTTTAAGACTGATTAAAAACTTTAAACTTATTATACACTAACATATTTAATTACATTTCAAGAAAAATTATATACTTAAAAACTTTAACTTTACTTTAACTACAAACTTTAATTAATATTAACATGCTTTAAAATTAATTAAAAATTTTAAATTCATTCTAATCACATACTATTCTGAGATAACTACATTCCAATAACAGACACTTAGAAACCTTAACTTCACTTTAATTATCCATACTAACAAGCTTTAAATCTATTTAAATATAACTATTTAATAATTTCAACCAGACTTAGTACATAGACACAAACTCTAAATCTATTTGTATTCAACTACCTACCAACTCTAGACAAACTCAATAAATATACAGAAACCCTAAATCCATCTTGATCTACTGACTAAAAAATACTATAAATAGATACTTCTATGACAGATACTCTCCTTACCCTAAACGGAGTGAGCAGTCCCTAAATCTATCATCACTCACCTTGCTTAACTCCACTGTCACTTATCTTCCTTAACTCCATTGGTACTCACCATTGAAATAGTCCTCTCCCCGAAGAGACATTGGAAAAAATAGTAAGAGAATCATTATTTATTAGCTATTGGAAAAAGATGTAGTATGGAGTTGCAGGAAGAGAATATGGAGGTGAAGGAAAAATTTGTCATAGAAGTTAAGGACTCGGTGAAGAGGTTTTGAATTAAGCCAATCCAAAAGTAAAAAAAAAAAAAAAACTAATACTATTTCAAACTGGACCAGTCCAAAATTACCAATGTCGTTGTTCGCCGTCGACAGCCACCCAATCAACAAATTAACTACTCTAATCAACAATATCACTCACAAATTGCTAATAAACATCAATAATTACTTACCTACGACTTGTTTGAAACTTTAATTGAAGATTTGAGCAAAAACGAACAAGATCCATCTTTTTCTTCCTCCTTAAACCCATAATTCGTCTCTCACGCACACATTAGAGGTTGAACCGGATGTTATGGAAGTGGTCAAGGAGTACACACAAAGCTTGAAATGGTTAGAGAGTAAATCGGATGTACTCTAGAATGAAGAATTAAACCTAACAAGGGGGTGGAGGGAGGTCTTGGTTTTGTAATTTTATATCAAATATAAAATAATATTTTCTAGATGTAGTATGGAGTTGCAGGAAGAGGATATGGAGGTGAAGGAAGAATTTCTCATAGAAGTTAAGGACTATTTCAAACTGGACCAGTCCAAAATTAATGGTGGACGACTTCTTTCTGCACCTTCATGATCTCATCATGCACTTTATAAAATTTCAAATGACACTAATATCCTTGTGAAAATTAGGAAAATGGGTAAGTATTTTTGCATTTTCGTTTGAATACCAATTTTCAGAATCCATTTTAAATTAGTTTTGATCAATCTAAAAGTTAAAAAAAGAAAATTAGATTGGACTACTTGTCTAAAAATTAGAGATTAGTAAAACTGACTAAAAACTTTAAACTCATTACAAACTATCAGATTTAATTACATTTCAAAAAAATACACTTAAAAACCCTAACTTCACTTTAACTACACGCTTTAACTGACATTCCACACAACCTCAATACAAAAAATTAATTATTATATTAACATGCTGGAAAACTAATTTAAAAACTTTAAACTCGCTCTAATCACACACTAACCAATAACAATCACATACACTTAACTTCACTTTAATTATACAAACCAACAAACTTTGAATCCATTTAAATACAACTACTTAATAATTTCAACCAGACTCAATAAATAGACATAAACTTTGAATCTATCTGTACCCAACTACCTATCACCTTCAAACAAACTCAATAAATATACAGAAACCCTAAATCCATTCTTGATCTACTGACTAAAAAACACTATAAATAGATACTTCTATGACAGATACTCTCTTTACCCTAAACGGTTGAGCTGAGCTGAACGAACAGTTTCTAAATCTATCCTCACTCATCTTCCTTAACTCTGTTATGACTCATCTTTCTTACCTGAAGAGACATTGGAAAAAATAGTAAGATATATTGAGAATCATTATTTATTAACTATTCTCATATATTTTATTAATCGACTTCAATCCCCACATACCATATACCAAATACTCAATAAATCCAAAAACTCAGAAACCCTTGCATCTCGGGTAGAGATTAGTTCAAAAGAGTATTACAATGTATGTATTTCACAATTTTTATCAATTTCTTTTCATAGTTTTATAATTTTTTTTATCTTTTCTTTTTTTCTAAGATTTGAGTGTGAGGATTCATGGGCGCCAAAAAAAGCCTCCCTCCCAAAATTGGCGTCCCCGCCAAAGACGACAGTCCTAAAAGTGAGATTGAAGTAACCTCAAGCAGTTCCTCACAAGTCCTCACAGACACAGCCGAGTCTAATAAAAAATACCATTTGCGGGAAAAGAAGACGACTGGAGACATGGGTTCAGCTTCTCTTCTGGATGATTCTACAGAACCTGGTCTGTCTTAAACCATGTTATTCTACTCCTTAATATTCATATAAATTTATTCCCTAGGTTTCTTTCTTCTGTCTCTTGAGCTTCATTCTGTTTCATTTCACGATCTTGGGTTCTGTGCCCAGTCATCTACTACTGTCCCGGGTGTGTTTCTTGTTCTCACTGCATGCCATTCTTTTTTTGTGTATTATTGATTTCATGATTGAGTTTTCCCTTTTCAGTTACCATCTTTCAAAATCTAGATACCCATTTGTTTCTCGTGACTCGTTGTAAGGATGTTATTTTCCACATGAAATTTTCTGTGTTATGTGAATTCATGATTGAATGATTTTTTTTTTTTAGATTTTCATTTATGTTTTCTAGTTCATTTTGTTGTGAAATGATCTTTCGAGTTTGTCATGATTCTTGCTTTGATTTAGGGCTTCGAGGGTTCTGTGGGTAGATTTCATTTTACAATGTAGTGATTATTTGAAGGCACCTTATTTCTGTTTAAGACTTGTCTCAATTATACCATTTACGACTATGTTTTTTGGTGTTTGAAATAGGTGAGAAAGGAGAAGAAAAAGTTATGACTAAAACCAAACCAAAGAAGCGAAGTTTGGCAGTGAGCACTGATCGGCCTTCAGCTTCACGCAAAATGCCAAAACGTGCTGCAGCATGTAAAGATTTGAAAGAGAAATCCTTTTCGATATCTGATAAGTCTTGTCTCATCGAAACAAAGAAGGATCAGACTGTAGAGGAAGAAATTGTAGCTGTCCGTCTGACTGCTGGACAAGATGATGGTCGCCCAAATAGACGAATTGCTGAGTTCATCTTTCATGATGAAGATGGCAAAGCTCAGCCACTAGAGATGCTTGAAGTGGTTGATTTATATATCACTGGAGTTATATTGCCGTTTGAAGCAAGCACAGGCAAGAAAAAAGAGAAAGGTATCAAGTGTGAAGCATTTGGTCGAATTGAATCGTGGGATATATCTGGCTATGAAGACGGTTATCCAGTGATATGGATTTCTACCGATCTTGCTGATTATGACTGTCAGAAACCTGCAGCTAGTTACAAAAGGTTTTATGATCATTTCTTTGAAAAGGCTCGTGCATGTGTAGAGGTATATAAAAAAGTTGCGAAGTCCTCAGGGGGCGACCCTGATATAAGTTTCGATGAGCTACTTGCTGGCATGGCACGGTCAATGAGTGGTAGCAAATGCTTTTCTGGAACTGCATCTATAAAGGATTTTGTTATTTTTCATGGTGAGTTCATATATAAGCAACTCATTGGTTTGGACATGACATCCAAGACAAATGACAAGATGTTTGCAGATATCTCTGGTCTCATTGGTCTCAGAGATGAGGCTAAGAAGCAGGCCAACCATGCGCATACACAATTAATGCCCCCAAATGGGAGTTTAAGGATTGGTTCAGGAACCGGAGATGGAGATGACAATAATCAGATGGACGTTGTAGATTCTGCAACCGGGGTAGATAAAGATGCAAAGGTTGCACGAGTCTTGCAGGAACAAGAGTATTGGGAATCTATGAAGCAGCAGAAAAACTACAGTTCAGTCTCTGTACCTAACAAATACTATATCAAAATTAATGAGGATGAGATTGCCAATGATTATCCTCTCCCTGCTTTTTACAAAACCTCTCTTATAGAGACAGACGAGTTTATAGTTTTTGATAATGACTACTATGCATATGACACTAATGATCTTCCTCGAAGCATGCTTCACAATTGGTCTTTATACAATTCAGATGCAAGATTGGTTTCCTTGGAACTTCTTCCCATGAAACCCTGTTCAGACATCGATGTCGCAATATTTGGGTCAGGTGTAATGACTCCAGACGATGGATCTGGGTTCAATCTTGAAACTGAGGCTGGCCAATCTTCTTCTACTAGTTCAGAAGCACAGGCTGTTGATGGAATTCCAATTTATCTCAGTGCCATAAAGGAATGGGGGATAGAATTTGGAGCATCTATGGTTTTCGTAACCATCCGAACAGATATGGCCTGGTATGATGCCCCCTGTCTAAAATTAATGTTATTGTTTATGTTTCAGATGAAGTTTTATTAGAAAATCCATGAGTACCTGTGTACCAAACTGTCAATACAATCTATTGTAACCAAATTGTCCCAAAAAAACCTGTTTGGATGAAGTTGTCATATCTTATGAAATAAACATCTGTCAGTACTGTATGTAAATTCATCTTAGAATAATTATGTTCTAAATACAATTAATATGTAAAATGGCAACCAGACTCATTCAGATTTCATTCCTTTCAGGTACAGACTTGGTAAACCAGCAAAGCAGTATGTTCCTTGGTATGACACAGTGTTGAAAACTGCAAAGCTGGCTATAGCCATTATTACCTTGCTGAAGGAAGAGAGCCGAGTATCACGACTTTCCTTTGGAGATGTCATCAAGAAAGTATCTGAGTTCAATCAGAAGGATGGTTCTTACATTTCTTCTGATCCATTGGCTGTTGAGAGATATGTTGTTGTCCATGGACAAATTATTCTGCAACTCTTTGCAAACTTTCCTGATGATATGATCAGAAAGGCTCCATTTGTGACTGGTCTTACTAATAAAATGGAAGAGCGACACCATACGAAATGGTTAGTGAAGAAGAAGAAAATTTTTCCCAGGAGTGAACCGAATTTAAATCCTAGGGCAGCAGTGGGTCCTATCGTGTCCAAGAGGAAAGCTATGCAGGCAACAACTACGAAACTAATCAATAGAATATGGGGAGAGTATTACTCAAACCATTTGCCTGAGGATTCAAAAGAGGGGGCTGTCAATGAGTTAAAGGAAGAGGAAGAATTGGAGGAACAAGAAGAAAACGAAGACGAGGACAATGAAGAGGAGCCAATACTTTTGGAAGGAACCTCAAAGAAGCATTCAGATTCAAAGCAAACCAAAACATTTTTGGGGAATGCTGAAATAAAATGGGAAGGTAAGCCTGAAGGGAAGACTTGTTCTGGATATCCTGTTTACAAGCAGGCAATCATTAATGGGGAGCTTATTTGCGTGGGCAAATCCGTGTCAGTGGAGGTTGACGACTTTCCAGACATTTATTGTGTTGAGTACATGTTTGAATCAAAGAATGGAACTAAAATGTTTCATGGTAGGCTGATGCAGCATGGTTGTCATACTGTTATTGGCAATGCTGCTAATGAGAGAGAGGTGTTTTTGACCAATGAGTGTAGGGATTTGGGACTGGAGGATGTTAAGCAGACAGTTGTTGTAAATATTAAAAGAAGGCCTTGGGGGCATCAGTATCGAAAGGATAATATCATTGCAGATAGAGTTGACAGGGCTAGAGCAGAAGAAAGGAAGAAGAAAGGACTACCTACTGAATATTATTGTAAAAGCCTGTATTGGCCTGAAAGAGGTGCTTTCTTTAGCCTTCCATTTGACACTTTGGGTCAAGGGTCTGGTTTTTGCTCATCTTGCAAAATACACGACGCTGAAAAGGCGAAGGATATTTTCAATGTAAATTCCTCCAAATCTGGTTTCGTATTTAAAGGAACCGAGTATTCCCTTAATGATTATGTTTATGTAAGTCCATTTGAATTTGAGGGAAAGATCGAGCACGGAACTCATAAGAGTGGAAGGAATGTGGGGTTGAAAGCTTATGTTGTGTGTCAAGTGCTAGAGATTGTTGTTAAAATGGAAATAAAACACTTAGATGCAAAATCGACACGAGTCAAAATCAGGAGGTTCTTTCGACCAGAAGATGTATCAAATGAGAAGGCATACTGCTCTGATATACAAGAGGTATAAGCTACAAGTCTTAGATAGCATGATTATGTGGATTTTAAGTATTATTTTTTCCATGATAAATGAACTGCTATTTGTGCATATTGCTCTAGTTTTAGTATAGGTTCTACTTTGTCTATCTCATCTGTAAGCTCTTATACTGACTTGTATTTCATATTTATATTTTAGGTGTATTACAGTGATGAAACACATATCATCTCAGTAGATTCCATAGAAGGGAAATGTGAAGTCAGAAAGAAGAGTGATATTCCTGAACAAAGTGCCCCCGGAATGTTTCAAAATGTATTTTTCTGCGAGCTCTTGTATGATCCTGCCACTGGATCACTGAAAAAGGTATTGTGTATTGGATCTATTATACAAGCATGCAATATGCTTGTTAATCTAGACGATAAATATGCAAATATGTTGGTATTTTATGATACAGAGTCTACTCTTTACTAGGTAGCAATAATTGCTTTGTGGATTGTTGCTGCAATAGAATCTATCCAAAACTTCGTTGCCTGGTTTCACATTATATTTACTCAGCAGTAAAATTTTCAGGAGCTTACATTTGACACGCTAGACATGTTAAATATTTTTACATCATTAGTAACAAGAAAGTGCTACATTTTAGCAACTAAGGTTTTGTTTTACCTACACTAAAAGATCAACTCTAACTTATGGTGTCGTAATACACTGTTCATTGATACGGTAAAACACTACCTTATTAGTAGTTGATTAAAATTCAATCCAAAAGTTTTAAGTCATTGTAAATGCTTTATATAAATTTCCTATATGTCGTTATATTTTGAAATTGAACTGAAGTGTTTTAGTTTAGCTTAAGATAAAAGACTATCATTATTATTCTTCATGACATCAATTTCACATTTGGGTGCAGCTGTGAAAGTACAAGTTATGATATTCGGTAATTAACTGTTTTTTTTTTCAATTACATGACAGTTGCCAGCTCATATAAAAGTAAAATATTCAACTGGACAAACATCTGATGCTGCAGCTAGAAAGAGAAAAGGAAAACTTAAAGAGGGATATGACGATTCAAAGTCCTCTAAGGAGGGAAAAACATTAAATGAAAAACGTTTGGCAACCTTGGACATTTTTGCAGGTTGTGGTGGTTTATCAGAAGGGTTGGAGCAGTCAGGTAATCTTAACTTCATTATTATAGCAAGAAGAAAACCATATTTAATCTGCTACCGATGCATAATATACTGCGTATTTTATTGCTAAAATGGTTCAGGTGTTTCATCAACTAAATGGGCTATCGAGTATGAAGAACCTGCTGGTGAAGCATTTAAAGCTAATCATCCTGAGGCATTGGTGTTCATTAACAATTGCAATGTTATTCTTAGGTAAATAATCCCATTCAGATAACTGATTCCAGGCCTAAATATTGAATGGTGCTGAACCTATTTAGGTGACTTGGTTGATTTTTTTGTAATGTAGGGCTGTAATGGAGAAGTGTGGGGACATAGATGATTGTATCTCAACAATTGAGGCTGCAGAATTGGCTGCAAAGCTTGATGAGAAGGAAGGAAGTAGTTTACCAATGCCTGGACAAGTTGATTTCATTAATGGGGGTCCTCCATGCCAGGTTTCTCTAGCTGTTGGCCTTTTTTATTTATTTTGCTGATGAATATATTATTGGGGGTAATTGTTCAATAATGTGTTGTTTTTGCTTCAGGGTTTCTCTGGCATGAATAGGTTTAACCAGAGCAGTTGGAGTAAAGTTCAGTGTGAGATGATATTAGCATTCTTATCCTTTGCTGATTATTTCCGGCCAAGATATTTCTTGTTGGAGAATGTGAGGAACTTTGTGTCTTTCAATAAAGGACAGACATTCCGTTTAACCCTTGCTTCACTTCTTGAGATGGGTTATCAGGTAAAATTACTGCAACTTTCTTCCTTGAGTAATTGCACTCCGTTGATGAATAGAACTTCAAGGAACTAATAAATGTTTGATTTACGTTTCCAAAAGGTGAGGTTTGGCATCCTTGAGGCTGGAGCATTTGGGGTTTCCCAATCAAGAAAAAGGGCATTCATATGGGCAGCCTGTCCTGATGATGTGCTTCCAGAATGGCCGGAACCAATGCATGTGTTTTCGGCACCTGAGTTGAAGATCACATTATCTGAAAATGTTCAGTATTCTGCTGTCCGTAGTACTGCAAACGGTGCTCCATTACGTGCAATAACTGTTAAAGATACCATTGGTGATCTCCCAGCTGTGGGCAATGGAGCCTCAAAAGGAAACATGGAGGTATGTAAAATAGGAAAAATACATGTCACATATTTCTCCACACTTGATTTTCACTAACTATTTTCCTGTGTTTTATGTTGTGCAGTATCAAAATGATCCTGTATCATGGTTTCAAAAGAATATTCGGGGTGAGATGGTTGTCTTGACAGATCATATTTCCAAGGAGATGAACGAATTGAACTTGATTCGGTGCCAGAAAATTCCCAAGAGGCCAGGTGCTGATTGGCGTGATCTTCCAGAGGAAAAGGTGGAGCTGAATTCTTGTGAACTTTTAGCATTAACAATTTGTGACCTATCTAATTTGTGAAACTAATGAAATGCAGGTAACATTGTCCAATGGACAAGTTGTTGATTTGATACCATGGTGCTTGCCCAACACGGCTAAGCGACACAATCAATGGAAGGGACTATTTGGTAGGTTGGACTGGCAAGGGAATTTCCCAACTTCCATTACAGACCCTCAACCAATGGGGAAGGTTGGAATGTGCTTCCACCCTGACCAAGATAGGATTCTTACTGTTCGTGAGTGTGCTCGATCTCAAGTAAGTTGACAAGTCTAGTTTTGATGAGAAATGGAATCCTAACAAATTGAAATTTCTGTTAGTTTTGAATTGTTACAGATAATTTTGGTCAAGTTTTAATAGAAATGTCCAAAAAATTAGTTTCTATGATTAACTAGTGAGCATAATAATCCTTAATAGCATAATAGTCCTTGTGATCTTTGTCTAAGAAACAGGCATGCACCTCCTAATTTGGTAAATCTTTATAGCTAAGCATATTTTCATCCATAATGAATGCAGGGCTTTCCAGATAGCTATAAATTTTGTGGCAATATCATTCACAAGCACAGACAGATTGGTAATGCTGTGCCTCCTCCTCTGGCATTCGCATTAGGGAGATCTCTGAAGGAAGCAGTGAACAGTAAGAACTCCAGATAGAAGATGGCCCTTACACTCTTCCAAGATCATGCTTGTTAATACATTTGTCAAAATATTTGCAAATCATCATTCAGTGTTTCAGAAACAATTAGCCCTTTAATAAAGTGATATGCATTGATCATTTGTTTGAGGTTAAATTCATGATAATGTTTAGATTTATGAAAAACTTATTAGGGAACTTTTATATAAATAAAAAAAAGGTTTAAGATATGAGTTCATCGTAAAAAAAAGTAAAAAATAAAAATTTGAACTTCACATTTAGCTTTGATGATTTTTTTTATAGTATATTTTCTTATTAGTTTAAGTAATTTTAGTTTAAAATTAAATTGAATGCATTATGAACATTTCACCCTACAGGTTTGTTAAATATAAAGTTTGGTTCTTGAACTACATTAAAAAAGTTCGGATGGGGAGATCTTTTATTGATAATTGAAAAAATCAGATTGGGAGATTTTTTTTATTAATAACTGAACAAATTAAAAAAAATTAACTACTCAGACTAAAAAGTCCTAAATCTATCTTATACAACTACTTGATAATTTCAAATAGATTGAATAAATAAACACAAATTTTAAATCTATATATACAAATTAAAGACGTAATATTTTCAAACAAATTCAATAAATAAACATAAATTTTAAATTTAAAAATGTAATAATTTTAAACAAATTCAATAAATAGACATAAACTTTAAATCTATCTAAACACAAAGCCAACCATTATTTTTCCACTTGCAAAATAGTCACATACACTTTAAGAGCTGTTATCATACATTATCCTTGTATATTCCAGATAATTCTTGATGAATTTTAATAAGTAATTATATATATATATATATATATATATATATATATATATATATATATATATATATATAATATGGTTTGCACTTTAAACCAAGACACTCAAAGAGATATTATGGTTTTCCGACAATTGATTCTGACATTGGATAATTAAAAAAAAAATGTTATAACTAAAAAAATATTATCTTATTAAACTACATTATTATTAGTTATACAACTAAAAATGTATTTTTTATTTTATATTTTATATAATAGAATTCAGAATGTATTTTTTATTTTGTATTATAGAATTTTAAAATTTAAATTTATATTTTAAAATATATAATTTGAAATACAAATTTAAATTTTAGATTATATATTTTAAAATTTAAAAACCTTGATGTTTAATATTTTGGATTATATAATCTAAAACTAAAACTAACAATCCTAAATTAAAAGGTAACTTTAGAAATTTCAATTTATGAAGGTGCATGTTGAAATTATATACCTGTATGAAGAATGTTCTAAAAGTTATAATATTTGTTATGTACGTAAATAATCTAACAACTTCATCCTGTATTAGATACCCAAAATAATTTTTGTGAAGAGACTGAAAAGAACTTCACGAAAATAATAAAAACGAGCTTGGAGAATATTTTGTATTTCAAATTGAACTCTAATTTTTCAATGTAAAACTTATTGTTAGTTCTATATTAGACTAATAAAGAAAAGTTAAATCTATAATAATTACACTAATCAGTTTAAAACTACATTCTAACAGCCAAATTGTATAAAATAACTAATAACTTTAGACAAACTAAATAAATTTATATACCTTAAATCCATCTAGACACTTTAAGAGTTCCTATTACACTTTTTCTCTATCAAAAGACTCTCCTTATTTTTAAATATTTAAATCAATCGTCACCACCTTCTAAACCGTGGAAATTACATACTTCAAAGTTATTGTCACCCACCTATACAATAGACACATATTTTAAAAGTTATATTATCCATGCATTATCCTCATATACATGTTTAATGAATTTTAATAATAGTTTTAATTAGGAATTATATATATATATATATATATATATATATATATATATATATATATATATAAATATAAAATTAACTGTCAATATAAATAATGATATTTTGAATCATATTGAGTATATTAATATATTAAAATAAATGCACTATTATAATGAATAAATAAATAAAATTTGATATGTAATTTTAAAATGACACTAAGAAAATACGTTAAGTTTATAAAAATTATTAAACTTTGAAGCTAATAATGTATAAATATCATAATATTTTAATGTAATTGACTAATTTATACTTGGAAGGACTAAGTTGTGGTGTTTATAATGATTAAATTAATAATAATATGTAAATTAGAAAAAATTATCTTTCTATAAATAAAAGAAAGTTTAAGAAATGAGCTCATCGTAAAAGAAATAAAAATTTTAACTTTATAATTTAGTTACCATACATTTTATTACTAGTTTGAGTGATTTTTTAGTTTAAAATTAAATTGAAATGTATTATGAACATTTTTATTGAATATAAAGATAAACTGCAATACTAAGAAAATTACACCACAAACATACTATAAATCTAAACACACACAAACATTAATGTTTTTATAATATTTAAAAATGTCTTTATAACATCTATTTCGTATTATGAACATAATTTTATAAATTAAAATATTTAACTCTTTAAATAATTTTTTAAACATTTTTTTCAGTGATTTTCACCTTAAATTAATACATACACTAATAACATGCAAAATAAGATGAACAAGAAAAAATTAATTATTATTATTATTATTATTATTATATTATATAATTAATTGTATTTAATTTATTATAATACAAATGTAAATATTTATA